>Ga0209092_10002241_pt1 | contig 17899 bp, 17 predicted proteins | sample FraStrMetagenome_FD_187446 | JGI IMG/M metagenome (GOLD analysis project Ga0209092, IMG submission 187446) | Marine eukaryotic phytoplankton communities from Arctic Ocean - Fram Strait ARC3M Metagenome (SPAdes) (version 2) | ecosystem: Environmental > Aquatic > Marine > Oceanic | place: Fram...
AAACTCCAAAAGAAAAATCATCTACGTGAGCAGTTTCATGTAAACCAGTTAAACGCTCATCATTAAATTCACCGTAAACAGCCATATGTTCTTTTACAACAGGTCTAAATGCCTCACATATTTTCTCATAAGTTTCTTGAGAACCACAAGTTCTTAAAACAGTATTTGAGAAGTTGGCATGCATCCCAGAACCATTCCAATCTCCTTTAACTGGTTTTGGATGGTAGTCAATATAATAACCGTACTGCTCAGTTAAGCGATCTAATAAATAACGTGAAACCCAAATTTCATCTCCAGCTAGTTTGGCACCTTGAGCAAATAATTGATATTCCCATTGTCCAGAAGCAACTTCTTGGTTGATTCCTTCAAAATTTAATCCAGCTGCAATACAAAGGTCTGCATGTTCTTCAACAAAATCTCTACCTTTTGTATTTTTTCCACCTACCGAACAGTAGTACATCCCTTGTGGTCCGGGATATCCACCAATAGGGAAACCTAATGGTAATTGTGTTTCAGTATCCATAATAAAATACTCTTGTTCAAAACCAAACCAGAAATCATTATCGTCATCTTCAATAGTAGCTCTAGCGTTAGATTCGTGTGGCGTTCCGTCTGCATTTAAAACTTCTGTCATTACTAAATAACCATTCTTTCTTGCAGGGTCAGGGAAAATAGCAACAGGCTTTAATAAGCAATCAGAAGCGCCTCCAGAGGCTTGTTTTGTTGATGAGCCATCAAATGACCAGATTGGACAATCTTCTAATTTTCCACTAAAATCATTTTCGACTTTAGTTTTACTTCTCATGTTTTGAGTTGGTTTATAACCATCTAACCAGATATACTCTAACTTTGATTTGCTCATACTGTTTGTGTTTTAAATTTGAATTGCAAATATTAATAATTTTATGTTTATGTCAAAAAAATACGGGGCTTTTTAGATGAAAGGTTATTAACAATTGCCGATACCCTATTTTTTTAGGGGTAAAGATGTTTAAAAATTAATTATTGCTTAAATTTGCCCTAATAAAATGATAAAACAATAATTATGTCTACTCTAAGATTTCACGCACTCAAACAAGTATATCTTCATAAACCTTTACATATAGAAGAAAAGGTAAGACGTTCTGAGATTTTTGGTGCCAATGTATTTAATGAATCTACGATGCGTCAATACTTAACCAAAGAAGCTTTTGAAAGCGTAATGGATGCCATAAGTAAAGGTTCAAAGATTGATAGAAGAATTGCGGATCATATTTCTTCAGGAATGAAAGAATGGGCTATTTCAGAAGGAGCAACACATTATACGCATTGGTTTCAACCTTTGACCGGTGCAACTGCCGAAAAACATGATGCCTTTTTTGAGACTATTGGTAATGGTCTCGCTATTGAGAAATTTGAGGGTGGACAATTAGTACAACAAGAGCCTGATGCCTCTAGTTTTCCAAATGGCGGAATTAGAAATACGTTTGAAGCTCGAGGTTATACCGCTTGGGATCCAACATCTCCTGCTTTTATCTACGGAACAACTTTATGCATCCCAACCGTATTTGTCTCTTATACAGGAGAAGCGTTAGATTATAAAACTCCTTTATTAAGGGCACTTCAGGTTGTAGATTCTGCTGCAGTTGCAGTTTGTAAATACTTTGATAAGAATGTTAAAAAAGTGAGTGCTTCGTTAGGTTGGGAGCAGGAATACTTTTTGATAGATAGCGGGTTAGCTATGTCAAGGCCAGATATTGTTCTAACAGGTCGTACACTTTTAGGTCATTCTCCAGCTAAAGGGCAGCAACTAGATGATCATTATTTTGGCACTATACCAAATAGAGCCATGGCTTATATGCGTGATTTAGAAACCGAATGCATGTTGCTAGGAATACCAGTTAAAACTAGACATAACGAAGTAGCTCCAAACCAATTTGAATTAGCACCAATTTATGAGGAAGCTAATTTAGCAGTAGATCATAATTCCTTATTAATGGATGTTATGGATAAGATTGCTGCTCGTCATAATTTTAAAGTGTTATTCCATGAAAAGCCATTTGATGGTGTTAATGGGTCTGGAAAGCATAATAACTGGAGTTTAAGCACAAATACAGGTGTTAACTTATTAAGTCCTGGTAAAACACCAATGAGTAATCTTCAGTTTTTGACATTCTTCATTAATACTATCAAAGCAGTGCATGAGAATGAAGAATTATTAAGAGCAGCAATAGCTTCAGCAAGTAATGATCATCGATTAGGTGCTAATGAAGCACCTCCTGCAATTATTTCTGTATTTATAGGAGAACAATTAACTAAGGTATTAAATGAGCTAGAAAATGTTACTGATGGTAAACTATCACCTCAAGAAAAAACAGACTTGAAATTAAACGTGGTTGGGAAAATCCCAGATGTATTACTAGATAATACCGATAGAAATCGTACCTCTCCATTTGCATTTACTGGAAATAAATTTGAATTTAGAGCAGTAGGCTCTACAGCAAACTGCGCTAACCCTATGACTGTTTTAAACACTATTGTTGCCAAACAGCTTATGGATTTTAGAGAAGAAGTAGAACGTCTAATTGATGAAAAATCAATGAAGAAAGACGATGCTATTTTTAATGTGTTGCGAGAATATATAAAAGAATCAAAACATATTCTTTTTGAAGGAAATGGATATGGAGAAGCCTGGGAGAAAGAGGCTAAAAAGAGAGGTTTGAGTAATAATAAAACAACGCCAGAGGCGCTAAAAGCTAAAGTGTCTAGTAAAGCGATTAGTCTTTTTGAGGAGTTAGGTGTTATGAATAAAGTAGAATCTGAGGCACGTTATGAAATTGAAGTCGAGGGATATGCTTTAAGAATTCAAATAGAAGGAAGGGTTTTGGGAGATATTGCTAGAAATCATGTTGTGCCAACAGCTGTAAAATATCAAAATATACTCATTGAGAATGTTAAAGGATTAAAAGAAATATATGGAGCTTCATTTAAAACATTAGCAAAAGAGCAATTAAATCTTATTGAGCAAATATCTAATCATATAGAAGGAATAAATTCTAACGTTACAAAAATGACAGATGAACGCAAAAAAGCGAATGCAATAGAAAACTTAGAAAAGAAAGCAAACGTATATTGTAATAAGGTAAAACCACTCTTTGAGGATATTAGATATCACTGTGATAAATTAGAATTATTGGTAGATGATGAACTATGGCCTTTAACAAAATATCGCGAATTACTATTCACAAACTAGTACATTAATGATGTTTTTGTTGATTGGTTGATTTGAGCTTTTAATTCATAATTGATTGTGTGCATAAATTAATCTTTACCGTTTATCCCATATAGATGTTGCTTTAACGTTACGGAATTGTTTTTAAATACGTGCTACTACGTATCTGTTTTAGATATTTGGGTATTTCATCGAATTATTATATCAACTAATCGAAAATTTAGTTAAAGCTAAGCAGTCACTGCTTTAATAGCATATATTTGTATTGCTATTAATCAATTTTTGTAATAAAATGAAGAAGCTATTATTAAGTGTTGCGGCACTGATGTTTGCAACCTTATTGTTTTCCCAGGACGACTCTAACGATGTTAAAGATGATTTAACGCAAGAAAATATCGTTAAAACTGAATCAGGATTTCAAGCAGAATCTTAGTTGATTCTTTAAGGTTGAACAAACATATTTGGCATTGATGACAATGTCAAAAAAAAGATAAATAATTTTTTTAAAAATTATTTATCTTTTTTTATGCCTCAAAGTTAATTTTGTTGAAAATATAAAACATTGATAATTAATTTTTTATATTGTCGAACTTTAAAGCTTATTTGAGCACAAAAAGATCCCAAATCTTTTGAACCCAAGTCCATTTTGTTATTGGTGTTATTTAACCAAAACGAAATTTGATGATATTAAAGCACAAGTCTTTTAGTATATTAATTATTGTAATTTATTTATTGGGTTACCAATTGGCTGCTCAAGAACAAGAAGAAGCACCTCAACTTAAGACAGAATTTTACGAGTTAAGAGGGACTAATGCTTTTGACATCGCATTAGGAACCTCTGTTATTAATGGTGATCTTGTTGACCCTCAATTTGAAATTTATAGTCATTTTGGATACAAAAGACATCTCACTCCACATTTGGCACTAGATTTTGGGTATCATAAATTTAATTTAGCCTATTTAGATCAATATAATGAAGGTTTTATGTCATTCGATTTTAATGTCGAAATTTTGATATTGCCTCACCACAGATTCTCACCTTATATATTTGCAGGAGCAGGTTATAACGCTTCAAATCATTTTAAAGAAACTGCTTCTAAGTTTCAGGGAGGAGCTGGTTTAGAATATATAGTATCTAATCAATTTGCCTTAAAATTATACACAGATTACAGCTATGTTGACAGCGATTCACTTGACGGTATAGAAGCCGGTGCATCTGATGATACATATTTTAGAATTGCTTTTGGAGTTAACTATTATTTTGGAGGTGCAAAGTTTAAAGCAAAACGAGTAAAGGATGATGCGACAGTATTCGAGGAAAATTCTTTAACTGATGATGAAAATAGACTCAAATTGTAATTAACAATTCTTATTTTTGTGAATCAACACAAACCTATGAGTCAAAATATAAGTAAACGTTATGCGCAAAGAGGCGTTTCCGCTTCAAAAGAGGACGTTCACAACGCTATTAAAAATATAGATAAGGGATTGTTTCCTAAAGCATTCTGTAAAATTGTACCAGATTATTTAACAAACGATGATGATTATTGCTTAATCATGCATGCCGATGGTGCGGGTACAAAAAGTGCTTTGGCTTATATGTATTGGAAAGAAACTGGAGATGTTTCTGTTTGGAAAGGTATCGCACAAGATGCACTCATCATGAACATCGATGATTTATTGTGTGTTGGTGCGACAGATAATATCATGTTATCCTCTACAATTGGTCGTAATAAAAACCTAATATCAGGCGATGTGCTTTCTGCAATTATAAATGGTACAGAAGAACTTATAAAAGATTTAAAAACCTTTGGAGTGACTATACATTCCACAGGAGGAGAAACTGCCGATGTTGGTGATTTGGTACGAACCATTATTGTAGATTCTACGGTAACTGCACGTATGAAGCGTAGCGATGTCATTGATAATGCGAATATCAAGGCTGGTGATGTCATCGTTGGTTTAGAGAGTTTTGGTCAAGCCACGTATGAAACTGAGTATAATGGAGGAATGGGTAGTAATGGGTTAACTTCAGCACGTCATGATGTGTTTCATAAATATTTAGCTGAAAAATACCCTGAAAGTTTTGATGCATCAGTTCCCGAAGACTTAGTGTACTCTGGGCAAATAAAATTAACAGATGCCATTGAAAACTCTCCAATTGATGCAGGTAAACTCGTATTATCTCCAACAAGAACATACGCACCAATTATAAAAGCTATACTCTCTCGTTTTTCTTCGGAAAGTTTAAATGGCATGATCCACTGTTCTGGTGGTGCACAAACTAAGGTTTTACATTTTATAGATAATTTGCATATCGTGAAGGATAATATGTTTGATATTCCGCCATTATTCAAGCTTATTCAAGAGCAATCTAAAACGGATTGGAAAGAGATGTATCAGGTGTTTAACTGTGGTCATCGTATGGAATTATATGTCACACCAGACATTGCTGAAGAGATTATCGAGATTTCTAAATCCTTTAATGTGGATGCTAAAATTATTGGACGTGTCAATCCTTCCGAAGAGAAGAAACTTACGATTAAAAGTGAGTATGGTGTTTTTGAATATTGATTCATGAATTTAGTTGAAGTATTGTTTGGTATAGTTCTTATTATTCTTGGTTTTATTTGGTTAAACTATCAAATTAAAGAAACTGCTAAGTATAAAAAAGAAGAATCTTATGGTCTACTTTCAACACAACCCAGTCAATACATTGGAATATTCATTCTTATTTTTGATGGAGCTCTAATAATTTTTAGAGCATTTTAAATAAACCCTTTTATTAAAACTAAAAAGGCACTTGTAAAGGTAGCATCAATAAGGAAGATTACTGCGAAAAATTTAAGGTTAGAAACACCTCTAATTTTATAAAAACGTAAACGTTGCCTTATCTTTCTATCACTTATCATAAACCATAACACAAAGATTAAAAATAGCTTTGTTGAGAGCATAAGAATGAGCTCTGGCTTAATTACGGTTATCGCTAGTGTAACCATAAACGACCAAAAAGCCATAGGTTTGTAATAGTTTAGGATAGATAAGACTTGCTTTCGCATAAGAGCATAACGTCAAACCGGTTAAGAATATTTTTCAGGATAGTAACAAATTATTGAGCATTAAAAATCCATAAATTATCGTATTTTTGAATCACAATTTTTAGAAGATAAATGTTAGAGAAATTACAAATAGTAAAACAACGCTTTGATGAGGTTAGTGATTTAATCATTCAGCCAGATATTATAACAGATCAAAAACGTTACGTTGCCCTTAATAAAGAGTATAAAGACTTGCGGTTGTTAATGGATAAACGAGAGTTATATATAGAACTTACAGATAATTTAATTGAAGCTGAAGAGATTATTTCAAACAGTAGTGACCCTGAAATGATCGAAATGGCTAAAATGCAATATGATGAAGCTAAAGAGGGAATTCCTAAATTAGACGACGAGATTAGAGTATTATTAATCCCAAAAGATCCTGAAGATTCTAAAAATGCAGTTGTAGAATTGCGCGCAGGAACTGGAGGGGATGAAGCTAGTATTTTTGCTGGTGATTTGTACAGAATGTACACTAAATATTGCGAGGGTAGAGGCTGGAAAGTGGATACTGTAGACTATAGTGAGGGTACTAATGGTGGTTTTAAAGAAATTCAATTTGAGGTTTCTGGTGATGATGTATATGGGACTTTAAAATTTGAAGCAGGCGTACATCGTGTGCAACGTGTTCCGCAAACTGAAACTCAAGGTCGTGTGCATACCAGTGCTGCAACCTGTATGGTCTTTCCTGAAGCTGAAGAATTTGATATAGAAATTGACCCTAAAGAAGTACGAGTTGATTTTTTCTGTTCCTCTGGTCCAGGTGGGCAATCTGTGAATACAACATATTCTGCAGTTAGATTAACACATGAGCCGACAGGATTGGTTGCACAATGTCAAGATCAAAAATCACAGCATAAAAATAAAGAGAAAGCATTTAAAGTATTACGATCTCGTTTATACGAAATGGAATTAGCAAAAAAGAATGCTGCTGACGCGGAAAAACGTGGCTCTATGGTGAGCTCTGGAGATAGAAGTGCTAAAATTAGAACTTATAACTATTCTCAAGGACGTGTAACCGATCATAGAATAGGACTCACACTTTACGATTTACAAAATATCATGAATGGTGATATTCAAAAAATACTAGATGAATTGATGCTAGCAGAAAATACTGAGAAGTTAAAAGCTAGTGACGAACATATATAATTTTGCAGCCTCTTAATTGAGGCTTTTTTAATATGACAACACAACAACTCACACAGCAAATTAAAAAAAAGAACTCCTTTCTATGTATAGGATTGGATGTTGATTTAAATAAAATCCCTAAACATTTATTAAAAGAAGAAGATCCAATCTTTGCTTTTAATAAAGCAATTATAGATGCGACTCATCATTTATGTGTTGCATATAAACCAAATACTGCTTTTTATGAAGCGTATGGTCTCAAAGGCTGGAAAGCTTTAAGTAAAACTATTTTGTATCTAAACGAAAAACATCCTGAAATTTTTACTATTGCAGACGCAAAACGAGGTGATATTGGAAATACAAGCACCAGGTATGCCAAGGCGTTTTTTGAAGATTTAGCTTTTGATAGCGTAACCGTTGCACCATATATGGGTAAAGATTCTATCGAGCCTTTTTTAGCTTTTAAAAATAAGCATACGATTATGCTTGCACTAACATCGAATCAAGGCGCTTTTGATTTTCAAACAAAGACTATTGAAGGTGAAGAATTGTATAAACAAGTTCTAGAAACGTCTAAGTCTTGGAAGAATTCTGAAAACCTAATGTATGTTGTTGGTGCTACAAAAGCAGAGTATTTTGCAGACATTAGAAAAATCATTCCAGATAGTTTTTTGTTAGTTCCTGGAGTAGGAGCACAAGGTGGGAATTTACAAGAGGTTTGTACATACGGTATGAATGATGCTGTTGGGTTATTGATTAATTCTTCTCGAGGAATTATTTATGCATCTCAACAAGATGATTTTGCTAAGGCTGCTGCTAAAAAGGCTTTAGAACTTCAAGAGCAGATGGAAACTATTCTTAATTCATAGATAGCCATTGCGATGAAGTATCACGTGGTAATTTAATTTATGAAACACCAAGACCAACTTAAGCGAGTATTAGTATTAGAACATATACCAAAACGTATCGTCTCATTAGTACCATCTCAAACAGAACTCCTAGTTGATTTAGGTTTAGAGTCATCAATTGTAGGTCTTACAAAGTTTTGTATTCATCCTTCTTCTCTTCGTAAAAATAAAACAGTTGTTGGAGGTACAAAACAAGTCAACTTCGATAAAATAAAAGCACTTAATCCTGATATTATTCTTTGCAATAAAGAAGAGAATACCAAGGAGATGATTTTAGAGTTAGAGAGTATAGCTCCAGTTCATATTAGTGATATTTGCGATTTGGATGATGCTTTAGAGCTTATTGAATTATATGGTGAATTGTTTTCCGCAGAAAAAAAAGCAACACTTCTCATTAAGAATATCAAAAAGGAATCTCAAGATTTTCGTCATTATGTAAAAGATCAACCAAGACTTAAAGTCGTTTATTTTATTTGGAAAATTCCATGGATGGTCGCTGCGAAAGAGACCTTTATAAACGAGATGTTAGTATTGAATAATTTTGAAAATTACTTCGGAAATCTAACACGATATCCAGAAATAGAGTTAGATGCAATAGATAAGAATATTGATGTCATTATGCTGTCAAGTGAGCCTTTTCCATTTAAAGAGGAACATGTTAATTCACTAGAATTAAAGTTTCCAGATTGTAAGGTTGTTTTAGTAGATGGTGAATATTTCTCTTGGTATGGGTCCCGGCTAGCAGAGGCTTTCGGTTATTTTAAAACCTTGCGTAAAACACTTTAGTATTGCGAATAGAAAGTAATATTAGTTTTGTTGAGCTAAAGTGATGTCTCTACTCAAATACTTAAGTTTATTGATTTTGTAAAGTAGTTTAATGGCTTTGTACTCGGATATATCACTAAGAGCTGAGTCGGTTTGACGAAAATTGTAAGCTTGTTCTACTAACCTTTTATAGCGAGAAGTAAGCAGTTTTTGATTTTCGATTATTTGTCTTGTGTTTTTCATTAAAACTTAAATCAGATAATAAAAATATGTAAATTATTGTGATTCAGCACTATAATTTTAAATTATGTTCATAAAAAAAATCGACCAAATGACTTGATCGATTTTTAAACTAACTTTTCAACTAAATATTTTAGTGAATACTATTGTATGCTAACACTACAAATATTTAAAAAACAAACCCGTTTGATGTTATGCAAACATTAGGATATTATTAAGCTTTCTAGTTAATCCTGTAATGCGAATACTTTTCTTAAGAGGTCTGTATTTCTCGAAGAGACTTTGCTTCTAATCTCATTTTCCTCAACAGCTATCATCGTATACACACCTTTTAAAGCTTCTCCTGTAACATACTCTGTTAAATCAGGATTTACATTACTGGTAAAAGGTATTGCATTGTATTTAGTAATAAGATTTGACCAAATTTGATCAGCTCCTACTTTAGAAAAAGAGTTATTAATTACAGGTTTAAACTTACTGTACAATTCTGTTTGAGTTTTACTGGTTAAATACTGAGTGGCTGCATCTTTGTTACCCAGTAAAATATTTTTAGCATCATCAAATGTTATGTCTTTGACTGCGTTAACAAAAATAGGAGTTGCCTCAGCAACCGCATCTTCTGCAGCTCGGTTTAATACTTTAAGACCTTCATCTGCTAAATTTCCTAGTCCTATATCTCTTAGTCCTTTGTCTACTTTTTGTAATTCTTCTGGTAATAAGATTTTGACCAAGTCATTTTTGAAGAAACCATCTTTTTGAGTGAGTTTAGTCACTTGCTTGTCAATACCTAAATCTAAGGCCTGACGCAAACCAGAAGCGATGTCTGCATTACTTAAGACATCTCCAATTCCTCCTTGAGGCAGGCTATCGACTACCTGCTGTAATTCTGCACAAGCAGTTAGGTTGAAAATTAGAATAAAAACTAAAAATTTACGAATCATTATTTTGGGTTTTATATATTTAACAAATATAGATATTTATTTCATGAAACCATTTCAATTAGTATGCCTAATACCCTTAGTTTTCTTTTTTAATTGTAAAGAATTTGACAATAATACAGAAGTGATTTCTAGTCATACATCAAATCAATATATTACAGTTTTAGGCATTGCTCAGGATGCCGGTTTTCCTCAAATTAATTGTGAGAAAGCATGTTGTTAATTAGTTTATAATGGTCTAGAGTCAAAAAAAATGGTATCATGCTTAGGCCTTGTGGATACAAATACTAAGCAAAAATGGCTTTTTGATGCAACACCAGATATCTCTGAACAAATTCAGGATTTGAAAAGCGATGGCTTAGCTTCAGATAATATAATAGATGGAGTATTCTTGACTCATGCTCATATTGGTCATTACACGGGTTTGATGTATTTTGGTTTTGAAGTTTTGGGAGCAAAAAAGACACCTGTGTATGCCATGCCAAGAATGTCAACATTTATAGAAACTAATGGTCCTTGGAGTCAATTAATAACTCTAGAAAATATCGAAATTAATAGGATGCAAAATGATTCAACTATTGCAATCAATACTGCTTTAAAAGTGACTCCTTTTATAGTGCCACATCGAGATGAGTATTCAGAGACCGTTGGTTATAAAATAGAAGGAGAGTACAAGTCAGCATTATTTATCCCAGATATTGATAAATGGCATTTATGGGAAAAGGATATTGTTGAGGAAGTAAAAAATGTAGATTATGCTTTTTTAGACGCTTCGTTTTTTCAAGACGGAGAACTAAAGCGTGATATGGGTAAAATTCCTCATCCATTTACTACCGAAACAACCACTTTGTTTGAAAATGAATCAATAGAGACTAAACGTAAAATTCATTTTATACATTTCAATCATACCAATCCAGCCATTCTAGAGTCGCACCCGCTAAAGGATAGCATTCAAAATTTAGGTTTTAATTTTGCAAAACAAGGACAACGGTTCGATTTGTAGAACATTATCTCTAAATAACTATTGTAAAATACTATTTTAGCACAATTCTTGTTTGTAACTAAAGAATTATAACGTACCACGAATGAATTTAAGAATCTCCCTAATCTTATTATGTTGTTTTAGTTTTCCTTTTTTTGGAAACGGACAAATTCGTTTTTCTGAAACAATACAAACTTCAAAAATAGCTACAGACACTGAAGCTTCTTTATTTTTTTGTTGACTTTTGGGCCACTTGGTGTGGACATTGTGTGTATGCTTCAGAATATTTAGGAGTCCTACAGAAACAATTTCCAGACAATTTTTACGTCGTATCGCTTTCCGAAGAAAACCCAGATATAGTCAAACGCTTTTTGAAAAAAAATCCAACAGATTTAGCAGTTTCTATAGATTATAAAGGTGAGACTTTTAAGGATAATAATACGAGAGTGCTTCCTTATGGACTCTTAATTAATGCCAGTGGTACGATTTTATGGAAGGGAAGTCCGACAGATTTTAAAAAATCTGATTTGGTAAAATATCTCAGACAAAACACAAAAACCAAAGAGGTTAATAAAGTGCTGAAGGTTCAGGAAATTAAAAGAGAAGTTTTTGAAGCAGATTATATACCAATTTCTGATTTTGAAATTGAACAGCTTAAAGGTGAAACTTATGAAAACTTAGTTTTTGGTCATATTAGTGGCTACAAACACTATAAAGATAATTTGAAGAGTATAATTGCGAAAGAGCACAATATACTATTAAGTCAGGTGAAGTTAGATGATGATTTGAACAAGACTTATGAGGTCTATATTAAAAAGGGTAGTAACGCAACCTTTCAAATTCTTGAGGAATTAAAATTAGATTTGTTCCACACGCAAACTAAAGGTGATGTTTTATCGATAGATATTTCTGGTAATAAGTATTGGAATACCGATCAAATTGATTGGGGAAAAGATACTGCTGAGTACCTCATTGATGATTCTCAAATACAGGGGGATAATGTGACATTTAAACCGGTAATGTTTCAGTTAGCTTCAGTTTTAAACCTTCCTGCAGTTTTAAAAGGAGATGAGCCAAATACTGATTTACATGATTGGCAAATTCATCATCGGTTTTATAATTTGATGCAGTCTGATATGTTAGATACTTATGGTATTATAGCAAGCAAAGAACTTGGAACTTATAAATTATATACAATACGAAAAAAGACATCTTAAAAAGGTGTCTTCTCTACTTTTAATGTAAACTAACTTTTTTTATATAAAATAAATATTAGTTATTTAATACTCTAAATTCAGTACGTCTGTTAGTTCTGTGTTCTCCATCAGAACAATCAACACCATTAGCCAATCTGTTTTTTAATCTAGTTTCGCCATATCTTTTAGCAGATAAACGACTTCTAGAAATTCCTTTAGATACTAAATAGTTGACTACAGCATTTGCACGTTGTTGTGATAAAGACATGTTATAATCATTATTACCTCTAGTATCTGTATGAGCCATAATCTCAATATTTACTGGTTTGTCATTTAAGATTGGTACTAAAGTTTCATCAATAGTTCACTTAGAAGCTGCAGTAAAACTAGCACTAGCAGTTTCGTAAAAAATTGGAATTACATTAGGGTTTAATAATGCACATTCAACTTCTTCTCAAGATGTGATACCACCTTTTTTAGCTAAAATAGTTCTAGTTACTGTTTCAGAACGAGCAGCAATAGTATTACTTGTAGACAAAGCTGGTCGATCAACTACTTGACGTGTAATTGTTTTGTACTCAGCAGGAATATCAATTTTGTCCATACGTGCAGGAGTTTTGATGACTCTTTTCTTGTAAGATGCATTTATTTCTGGAGTTGGAGCGCTAGTCGTTCTTGCATCAAATGCTAATGTGGTAAAAGGCACATCTCTTGATGTTGAAGGGTATTCAACAAAACAAGCAGCTACACAATCTTCCTTATTTACAGAAGGACAATCTTCTAATAATTTGTATTCCTATCCTTGAGTTGCAGGATACGTTTCAAAAGTTCTAGAATCTCTGCCAAAATTTGCAGGGACTATTTCTAAACGGTTTTCAGCCTCTTTTCCAATATATGCAACATCTACAGTTTCATATGTCGCAGGAGTATAAGTGTACTTTTCAGTTGCCTCTTTAACTAATACTGTTTCTTCAACAGTTTTGTAAGTTGCAGGAGATACTTTTAGAGTCGTGTAAGATGGATATACTTGTAAAGTTTCTTCTATTTGAGTAAACTCATCTTTAGTAATACATTTAACGTAACATTTTCCGGGTGCAGGGTTTTATGGTAATCCTTGAGCGTTAACGTAGCTTATACTGGCTAACATTAGGCACAAGATTGATAATAATAGTTTTTTCATGATAATTAATTAATGGTTATAGATAAAATTTAAACCGAAACACGTTGCTCAGTCATGTTATAGGACACAACATTTATTGATAGGTCACAATCTTATAATTAAATGTGTAAGTAGTTGTAATATAGCTGTTTGTAGAGTTGAGGAGTAAAGTGTAATGTAGGTTTAATAAAAATTTTAACACTATGTTGATAAATAGTTAATTTTTTAATTCTTTTATTGCGAATAAAGCAATTAATTGAGTGTTAATTTGTAATTATAATAAAATTTTGGGATTTATTAATAAAATATAACCGTCTTGTTATTATAAACCATCACTTTACGATTAATATGATGTTTGATAGCAGTAGCTAATACTATTTTTTCTAAATCACGACCTTTAGTAATGAGATCTTTAATGGAGTAGGTATGAGATACGCGTGCAATATCTTGCTCAATAATAGGACCTGCGTCTAGCTCTTCAGTAATATAATGACTCGTTGCTCCAATGATTTTCACGCCTCTTTTAAAAGCAGAGTGATAAGGTTTTGCACCAATAAAAGCCGGTAAGAAGGAATGATGGATATTAATAATCTTATTTTTATAATGGTCAATCATGTTACCAGAAATAATCTGCATATATCTTGCCAAAACAATAAAATCAACCTGATGTTCTTTTAATAGTTGTAATTGTTCTATTTCAGCTTCAGCTTTAGTAGCTTTTGTAACTGGAATGTGATAAAACGGAATATTAAAATATGCAGCTGTAGTTTTCAAATCCAAATGATTACTTATAATAAGAGGTATTTCACAATGCAGCTCACCAGATCTATAGCGTCCTAAAATGTCATAAAGGCAATGATCGTACTTTGAAACAAATAGGGCCATTTTAGGTTTATCCTCAGCGTTATATATTCGCCATTTCATGTCGAATTTATCAACTAATTCAGTTTTGAAATTGGACTTGAAAACTTCCATAGAAAAGTTTTCAAATTCAGTTTCTGTTCTCATGAAAAATATATCCTGCTCTCTATTTACATGCTGATCTATGTAAACAATATTTCCATTACTATTTGCGATGAAATTAGTCACAGCAGCGATAATGCCAGCCTGATCTTTGCAATAAATTTGTATTATAATTTTTTTCATTTAAAAAACCGTTGTTGAGTGGACCAAGTTAGTATAAAATGAATAGTTCGCTTTTCAAAATTAAACTTTTAGATATTTAATTATTAATCCTTATTTTTTTTGAATATTCCTTAAATTTGTGACTATAATTTCTCATAAATTTACGAATGAAGCAAGTCGCACCCTACAAACCAAAGTATAAAGTTAGAATAGTAACCGCAGCAGCGTTGTTTGATGGGCACGATGCCTCCATAAATATCATGCGACGCATCATTCAATCTACAGGTGTAGAGGTCATTCATTTAGGCCACGATAGAAGTGTTGATGAAGTTGTAAATACTGCCATTCAAGAAGATGTTAACGCTATTTGCTTAACCTCATATCAAGGTGGACACAATGAGTATTTTAAATATATGCGCGATCTTTTAGTAGAAAGAGGTGCAGAACATATAAAGATTTTCGGTGGTGGAGGTGGTGTTATTTTACCCTCGGAAATCAGCGAACTCATGGATTATGGCATTACCAGAATATACTCGCCAGACGACGGAAGAGAAATGGGACTCCAAGGAATGATTAATGATTTGGTTCAAAAGTCTGATTTTGCAGTTGGAGACGCATTACAGGATGAGATTTATTTGCTACCGAAGAAAAACCCAAGAGCTATTGCACGGGTTATTTCTTCTGCGGAAAATTTTCCAGAAGTAGCTAAAGCAACACTAGATAAAATACACATAAAAAACAAAGGTTCTAAAACACCAGTCTTAGGTATTACAGGAACTGGAGGTTCTGGTAAATCGAGTTTGGTAGATGAATTAGTACGTCGTTTCTTAATCGATTTTCCTGAAAAAACAATAGGGATTATTTCTGTAGATCCTTCAAAACGAAAAACAGGAGGTGCGCTTTTAGGGGATCGTATTAGAATGAATGCTATTAACTCACCAAGAGTTTATATGCGCAGTTTGGCAACACGTCAATCTAATTTAGCACTGTCAAAATATGTTAACGAAGCAGTTGAAGTTTTAAAAGCTGCAGAATTTGACCTCATTATATTAGAAACTTCAGGAATTGGACAAAGTGATACCGAAATTATAGAACACTCAAGTGTATCCTTATATGTTATGACTCCAGAATTTGGAGCAGCAACCCAACTCGAAAAAATCGATATGCTTGATTTTGCGGATTTAGTTGCTATTAATAAATTTGATAAACGCGGTTCTCTTGATGCCTTGCGCGATGTGAAAAAACAATACATGCGTAACAATCATCTTTGGGATGTTCATCAAGATGATTTACCAGTTTTCGGTACGATCGCATCTCAATTTAATGATCCAGGAATGAATACGCTTTACAAAGCGATTATGGATAAGTTGGTTGAGAAAACAGATACAGACTTAAATTCGACGTTTCAAATTTCTGACGAAATGAGCGAAAAGATATTTGTGATTCCACCTGCAAGAACACGTTATCTATCTGAAATTGCAGAGAGTAATCGTGCTTATGATAAAACTACAGATACTCAGGTTGAAGTTGCACAGCGACTTTACGGAATTTATAAAACCATAGAATCTGTTCTTGGTAGTGCCCCAGAATTGGATAAAGCAGGAATTGATTCTGGTTCACTGTCACTTCGAGCGGAGTCGAGAAGCGAAGATAAAGACTTTATTAAGTTATTAGTTGGCGAATTTGACCGTGTCAAACTAAACCTAGATCCTTACAATTGGGAAGTTATTACAGGTTGGGATGAGAAAGTTAACAAGTATAAAAATCCAATATATACGTTTAAGGTTCGTGATAAAGAAATAAAAATAGAAACGCATACTGAGTCATTATCTCATTCTCAAATCCCAAAAGTAGCACTACCTAAGTATCAAGCTTGGGGTGATATTTTACGTTGGACGTTGCAAGAAAACGTTCCTGGTGAATTTCCTTTTACATCGGGATTATATCCGTTTAAAAGAACAGGTGAAGATCCAGCACGTATGTTTGCAGGAGAAGGAGGTCCAGAACGTACCAACCGTCGTTTTCACTATGTGAGTATGGGTCTGCCAGCTAAGCGTTTATCTACTGCTTTTGATAGTGTGACGCTCTACGGAAATGATCCAGATCACAGACCAGACATTTACGGAAAAATTGGAAATGCAGGAGTTTCGATCTGTTGTTTGGATGATGCCAAAAAACTATATTCTGGTTTTGATTTAGCAAATGTGATGACCTCAGTGAGTATGACAATCAATGGTCCAGCTCCTATGTTATTAGGGTTCTTTATGAATGCAGCTATTGATCAACAATGTGAAATGTACATCGTTGAAAACGGATTAGAAAAAGAGGTTGAAGCTAAAATAGCAACTATTTATAAAGGAAAAGAAAGACCAACTTATAATGGTGATTTGCCAGAAGGTAATAACGGATTAGGATTAATGCTTCTTGGCGTCACAGGAGATCAAGTGTTGCCAAAAGCCATTTATGAAGACATTAAAACGAAAACTATTGCCCAAGTTAGAGGAACGGTTCAAGCAGATATTTTAAAAGAAGATCAGGCACAAAATACCTGTATTTTTTCTACAGAATTTGCGCTGCGTTTAATGGGAGATGTGCAAGAATATTTCATTGAGAATAATGTTCGTAATTTCTACTCTGTATCTATTTCAGGGTATCATATTGCCGAAGCTGGAGCTAATCCAATTTCGCAATTAGCTTTTACATTATCTAATGGATTCACGTATGTAGAGTATTATTTATCGAGAGGAATGGATATCAATAAATTTGGTCCAAACCTATCCTTCTTTTTTTCCAATGGTATCGATCCAGAATATGCTGTTATTGGTCGTGTGGCTAGAAAAATTTGGTCTAAAGCTTTGAAGAATAAGTATGGTGCCAATTCAAGAGCACAAATGTTGAAGTATCACATTCAAACCTCTGGTCGTAGTTTACATGCTCAAGAAATTGACTTTAATGATATTCGTACAACACTTCAAGCTTTGTATGCGATTTACGATAATTGTAATTCACTTCATACCAATGCATATGATGAAGCGATTACAACACCAACTGAAGAATCGGTGCGACGTGCTATGGCTATTCAATTGATTATCAATAAAGAATTAGGTTTAAATAAAAATGAAAACCCAATTCAAGGATCATTCATTATT
>Ga0209092_10002243_pt1 | contig 17887 bp, 24 predicted proteins | sample FraStrMetagenome_FD_187446 | JGI IMG/M metagenome (GOLD analysis project Ga0209092, IMG submission 187446) | Marine eukaryotic phytoplankton communities from Arctic Ocean - Fram Strait ARC3M Metagenome (SPAdes) (version 2) | ecosystem: Environmental > Aquatic > Marine > Oceanic | place: Fram...
ACACATTTGACGGCACACATTTGATTTGAATCAAATCAAAATTTATCATGGAAAACGCGGCACACATTTGACGGCACACATTTGATTTGAATCAAATCAAAATTTATCATGGAAAACGCGGCACACATTTGACGGCACACATTTGATTTGAATCAAATCAAAATTTATCATGGAAAACGCGGCACACATTTGACGGCACACATTTGATTTGAATCAAATCAAAATTTATCATGGAAAACGCGGCACACACACTATGTTTGTTACGACACAATAACCAATGCTGTGGTCGGTATCCGACCGATCGCGAAATTGATAAGGGTGTCCCGCGTCAGTTCAGGGTATCAGAAGTGACCAGGAAGACGGGTAAACACATGGACAAGTACTATTATTCCCCAAATGGTAATAAATATAGGTCTGTAGCCGAAATAAAAAGAAGTTATGTACGATTAAAAATATGGGTGAATGGTTCTTTTGAGGGCGTCTATCCATTTTTAGAGGATACGTTTGCTGTGGACGTGGCACGTGCTTTTGGTATAGACACCTGTTTTATGTATGATGGCGTTTATTATGGATTGCGACGCCTGGGAGATATTTTGACTAATAATTGTAATGTAATGTTGGTCAAGTCAGATTCCTCCTTACACGTTCAATAGCAGTGGAGACTGTTTTCACGCGTATGCTCAGAAAGGCGTGCATGAGGCCCACTGGTTCTTGTGCCCATTGGTACGTCAGTGTGGGTGCGGCGTCGTATATAATTTCATACGTAAGCATGGTGTACACTTTCATGAGTATCCGTGGTGGTTGTTCAATAATAAAATCCCAAAGTTCAAAAATTTCTTCAAAGTTTACCGTTTGCGCAAACCAAATCATAAACCATCGACAGGTAATGAGAGACGAAAATGCGTCCACATCGTTGTCTAATATAGATGCCAAACGAGGTCTATGTTTCTTTAGTTTGGCGAAGAAATTCGTAATCCAGTGTCTTCGTAACCAATGAAACCATGCGACATTAAAATCAGGCATGAGTGGTCGAATGAGTCCAACAATTCTAGCAAAGCACCACCACGTGTCGGCGTCAGCGTGTTGTTCTTCTTTAAATGTATATAATAATATCGTCATAATATAATTAAACCCTTGTAAATAAGAATCTCCTCTGTGTACGGCGGCGTAAGACACGAGTAGCGCTTCCAGTCTTTTCGTGTTTTCTTGAACCCAAGGTAGGGCAGGATATGTCCTGGGCAGGTCGGCGCGAATGGTTAACAAAATTGTTTTTGGAATATCGCGCCGACCTCGAACGTAGGTAAAATAGATGTCTCGTTTTTCGGAAACATCGTCCCCTATCAAATAACTTCTCCATCGCGATGCTCGCGTGGACTGCATTTATTGTTGATGACTAAAATAAATAGTCTTCAAAACGAATCCATTTTTTTTTTGTTCAGACGACTACTTGAGCCGTGAATATAAAAGCAAATATGCTTCGCACTGCTGTAATTCTTGCTGCTGCTACAACCGCTATGGGAATCGAATTGACTCCGGACACTTGGGATACTGAGACTGCTGGTAAGACAGTCTTTGTGAAATTCTTCGCGCCATGGTGCGGACACTGTAAGGCTATGAAGCCCGCTTGGGACACCCTCATGTCTGAATTTGAAGATTCTTCGACGGTACTTGTCGCCGATGTTGACTGCATTGGTTCTGGTAAGGAATTGTGCAATAAGGTGGGTGTACAGGGCTTTCCCACCATCAAGTACGGAGACCCAAGCAAATTGGAAGATTACAAAGGTGGGCGCGACGCTGATTCTTTGAAGAAATTTGCTTCTGAGCTCAAGCCGTCTTGCAACGTCGATACTCTTGAAAACTGTTCAGAAGAACAGAAGTCTACCATTGAGACAATTAAAAGCCAGTCTATCGAAGATTTGAAAGCAACTGTGGAAGAGGAGGCCGACGACCGCAAAGCCGCCGAAACACTTTTTGAAACATCTGTTAAAAAGCTACAGGCCGAGTACCAGGGCCTCGTTTCCCAGAAAGAACAGTCTTTGCAGGACATCAAAGATAAATATAACATTGGGCTCGTCAACTCGGTTCTTAACGCCCAAAACAGCAAAAAAGACGAACTTTAAGTATATAAAGTAAAAAAAATAATTTAATGTGGTTTATTCTTTATTTTGTATGTATCTGTTATATTTTTTGGCATTGGTATTCACGTTCTGACCAGCATCGCCGCCTATTATTAATCGATTTGATAAATATGCGCAAAATACACCAGGTACAATGGCGTCATCGTGGCCGTAAATATAGTATAATATTAACCTCCGATTCAGTGGCTAAACCCTCTCGTAATCGCCGCGTGGGTATTCACGAGGCCAATGGTATCATCATAAAACATTTCTGGCTTGAAGGAAAACTTTGTAATACGGATTCCTTTGACATGAAAAATATACGATTTAATCGTCCATAATTTTGGGCGCGACGTACAGCGCCAAGCTGCCGAACGCGTCAAAATTAACTTGGATACGTGACGGCTGTTGATTAGAAAAACCCACAAAACATTGTTCTCCACCGCATCCGGCGAAGACCGCCAGGGAGCGCGCCGAGTGGAAAGAGAGTGCAATATTCACTTCGTTGCGAAACGCTGACAATCTAATTCGTTCACCTCCGATGGGTTCGGTATGTTTTATTTCGCCGATTTCTGTAGATTCAGAGCTGCATACAAAATTATCCTGTGTTATATCAAAGGCGACGTCACCTTTGGTCATTTGTACTTTGTCGATCCAATCGCGTAGAACAGCGGTGGATACAATGAGGGCTACGTCGTCTTCCAGTTCTGGGATGGCCAACTGGTCGTCTTCGATATCAATAGAGCGCAGCATAATTTCGGTTTTAAAATCTTGGTCGGACATTACAATCGTGAGAGCGTTCATGTCCGAAGCTTTCCACGTGACGACGGTAGCTTTTGCTTTCTGTAGGACATTGGTCAGTACTTCTGTATATATACCAAACACCATAGGACGCGTACACTGATACGTCTCGAAATATTGGGGTGTCAGCACCAGTTTCACCAGTGATGTTTTACTGGCGTCCATAGACATAATGGACAACCCTTCGTCGCCAAATGCTACATTAATCATTGTATTTGTGTGTTGTACGGATTTGAAAAGTTTCAAACATTCTGGGGTAGATTTCCATGTGCAATTCATTTTATTTTTTTTTATTCGAAGTATAGAAAATTGTTTACCAATGATGTACATATGTTGAAAAATAGCTACCACTGACTATAAATGGCGGGTGCTTTACAAAAAACATGGGTTCAAAATTCAGCCGATGTCTAGGACTACAAACATATGTGCAGGTACACGAAGATTATATAAACCACCCTGGCCAGGTCGTCACTAACGATATGAAAACGACCATCGCAGTTGCATTAGACGAAGATTACGGGGAAAATCCTGAATCAAATTTTTATGAAGGAACCGAAGTATAAATAACCTCCTATACAGAGAACTTCCATGTCTACGTTTATCCAACAACTTGTTCAAAAGCGCGATGGTTCCAAGCAGCAGTATTCTACGACCAAAATAGAACGGTTTTTGACCGATTTGACAAAAATACGTCCGTCGTTGACCGAAATAAATGTGTCAAATATATGTTTGAGGGTGGCCACAAGTATTTCTTCCAACATGTCGACACATAAATTGGCCAATTACGTCTCTGAAGTTTGTGCAGCAATGACTGTCACTCACTGGCAGTACGGCGTCCTCGGCGGTCGTATTTTAGTCTCCATGTTACATCGTTCAACTACTAAAAACTTTGTAGAATGCATGCGCATGCTCGAGAATATTATGGAACCATCCTTTGTTGCGTGCGTAGTCGCACACGCCGATGAACTAAATAACATGATAAAACACGAACGCGACTACCAATATGATATTATGGGGTTTAAGACATTGGAACGTTCTTATCTGTTGAAGAAAGAAGGTATCATCGTTGAAAGGCCCCAATATATGTTGATGCGCGTTGCGGTCGCTTTACATGGACAAGACATGGAATCCGTCAGAGAGACGTACGAGGCGATGTCTCGCAAATTATATACGCACGCGACGCCAACTTTGTTTCACGCCGGCATGCGTAAACAACAGTTGGCATCGTGCTTTTTAATGACCATGGTCGATGATTCCATCGAGGGTATTTTCGAAACGCTCAAGCGCTGTGCACTCATCTCGAAAAGTGCCGGTGGTATCGGTCTATCCATCGGTAATGTTCGAGGCGGCGGCTCTGCCATTCACGGCACCAACGGCGTATCAAATGGACTCGCACCCATGCTCAGAGTGTTTAACGACACGGCTAGATACGTTGACCAAGGCGGTGGTAAACGTAAGGGTTCGTTTGCCATGTTTTTAGAGCCGCACCACCCGGACATTCTCGATTTTCTAGAATTGAAAAAGAATCACGGCGTCGATGCCGAAAAGGCGCGCGATTTATTTTACGGACTCTGGATATCCGATTTGTTCATGCGGCGCGTTAAAGATAATAAACCATGGTCGGTCATTTGTCCGACGCAATGTCCCGCCCTGCAAGACGCTGTGGGCGATAACTATAAACAGCTGTACGAACAGTGCGAGGCCACTGACAATGTCGTCAAAACCTTTGATTCAGCGCGCGAAGTGTGGTTTGCGATTATAGACTCACAAATCGAAACAGGAACGCCGTACATGATGTATAAAGATGCGTGTAATGAAAAATCAAATCAGCAAAACCTCGGCACAATCCGCGGCAGCAACCTCTGCTGCGAAATCGTCGAATACACGTCGCCCGACGAAGCCGCGGTCTGTACACTAGCGTCCATTGCGCTACCGAAATTCTGCTCTCCACAGTGCTTCAATTTTACAGAATTGGAGCGTGTGACGCGTCTAGTAACGCGAAATCTCAACCGAACCATCGACGTGAATTGGTATCCCATTGAACAAGCGAGAACGTCGAATATGAAACACAGACCCATCGGTATTGGCGTGCAGGGGTTGGCCGACTGCTTTCAGATATTACATCAACCGTACGATTCGCCGGAAGCTAGACAACTCAATAAAAACATCTTTGAGACGATTTACTACTCGGCGCTCAGTGAATCGATTGCTCTCGCTAAAAAGGATGGTACGTATTCGACGTACCAAGGGTCACCCTTTTCACAAGGACGAACACAAATTGAACTGTGGGGGGACACAGCCTCTGATGCACGACACCCATGGTCAACTCTCAAGCAAGAATTGTTCCAATACGGCACACGCAATTCTCTATTGACAGCGCCCATGCCAACGGCCTCTACAGCGTCCATTTTAGGCAATACTGAATCTTTCGAACCCAGGACATCCAACCTGTACACGAGACGCGTTCTGTCAGGGGAATACATTGTCATTAATCGTTATTTGCAACAAACGCTGGCGGCACGAGGTCTCTGGTCGGAAGACATGGCACGCAAATTGATTGCACACCGGGGGTCAGTGACCAAAATCGCAGAAATACCCGACGACATCAAGAAAGTGTATCGCACTGTATGGGAAATATCACAGCGGTCGATAATCGACATGGCCGCCGACAGAGGCATATACATTGACCAATCTCAGTCGCTCAACATTCACGTTGAAGAACCGAATCGCGCCGTGATGACTTCGATTCACTTTCATTCGTGGTCGAAAGGACTCAAGACGGGACAATATTACTTACGTTCTCAACCAAAGGCAAAGGCACTACAGTTTACAGTACAGGTTAAAAAAGAAGACGAGTGCATGATGTGCTCTGCTTAAAGATAAATTATTTATTTTTTTATAGAAAACGTAACGGTTTTATAGATTTCAATGGTTCTCCCCCCGCGCTTTCGAAATCTTTTTTAGCTTGCCGCTTTTGCATGGCGTGTGGCAACGCAATCGACAATACCAAAAGGACAATAGATGCGTAGTGTATTTCTGTCGAATGTTCAACTTCACATGCCAAATCTTTGTACAGCTCAGCCTGGCCAAGTGCTGCGCCAGCGGCAGCAGTACCGACAACCACGGCAGCCGTCCATAGTAAAATAGACACACGTCTTGTCACTGATGCTTTTTTGTTAGAACGAACCCATTTTTCAGCGCGACGCTCATACAATGACCATACCCATATTCCGTTGAACACAAAAGACACAAATAGACTCGTCGCCGCAACAATAGAAGCCGTCTCCAACTTTGGGTCACATTTATCACCCAATTCAGACGCTGAATACGCTTGTAACCCCGCCGCTATAACCATCATAATCGAAATAATTGCAAAGAAGATGTAGTTCATTTTATTTTTTAAAAGGGCCTAAATACGTCAATTTTTTGTTGCGAAGAATAATTAACAATTCTGCGATATCCTTTTTAGTAGACGCGTCTTTTGACTCCTGCTTAAGGGCCCACAATAATCCACGTACAGGATGTTTATGGTCGGGCCTTTGGTGTTCATACACCAAGTATACGCCTAAAGCATGGCCCAACACAGATATTGTAAGCATGCCCACGTTATTACTCGTAATAAATAGGATATTGACGATATGCACCATGGTTCTCAATATGTTAAACCCGACAAGTTTACACATGTCTCTGTCTTTGGGAACTTTTGACAAGGCTTCACGGTGAAATTGATGTATGTTCGTATCCAAGTAATGTTTTCCGATGAGAATGCCAGTATATACGGTGAGCATTAGGACGTACAACTGGACGCTTTCCGATTTATAGCCGAGTATATTAATTTCCGTCGACAAGAACTTGGACATATGCTCACAAGTAAACCACAATAAATATTCCACATTTGTTATTCATATTTGTGATTGCATATTTGTTGCGCATAATGACCAAAAAATGCAATCACAATCTTTTTGGCGTGCCGTCGCAGCGGCCGCGGATATGTTTGAATCCGAACCCGTTGAAGGTTCGTTTGACGAATGGATGTCTGATATTTGGCCCGACTTTGAAGCCATGTGCATACAAGTAGCCAAACACCATTATGTAATACAAACAGCGCACCGACAATGGCGCCAGGAGAAACGTACTCAATTTATTGACACAATAGAGCGCGTCAGGTTAAAGAATTTATGCACGCAAGTTGGATTGGAACCGAATGAGTTTGTAGAAGAAGCTCTTCTTAGACACAAAACAAAATGTTTTAATCAATAAATGTAGCGCATATCTGTAGTTTTATTTATACGTTAAAGTATTGAGTATGACATGCCAAAAGTTTGTAGCCGCAAAACTTGCCGGCGCGAACACGACACCAAATTCAAACTGTGCCCGCATCATCGCGAACTTGGCAGAAGGTCTCTCAAAAGACGCAAAAATAAGTCCAAACACGTCCCGCGCGGTCATCGCAAGTGCACGAACTGCTTACGCGTTCAACCAGAAAAACAGTTCCAATCCATGTACGTCCGTCGGGTCAAGTTGACGGCTTGGTGCCTCACGTGCCGGGATTCCAACCATCGGTCTGAAAGGAATCCCAACACCACAACAGGACAATGCCGACAAGTCTGGTTCCAATGGAAGAAGGACAAAAAATGCGCTCACTGCGGTACGGACAGGCACGTCCAAGCCGATCATTGCAGAGGTGGCAAGAAAGTTCACATATGTAGCGACTACCATTGGTGGGCGGGGAACGGCGGCCCGGAAGCCCTCCAGCGGGAACTCGTCGAAAAGTGCCAACCTCTGTGCATGTTCTGCCACCGGGTGAAGAGCAATGAGGAGCGTGGAACCCAGAAGAGACCGTCCTACATACGCCGACGAAAAATCATCAACGACGAGAAGCTTCGTGTGTGCGCCTGCGAGACGTGCGACCGCACAGTAACCCCGAAGAACGTGCAGTGGTTCGACTGGGCCCATAGAGACCGGGTCACAAAGACCATTCACATCTCTGCGCTGGTCTACAAATCCGAAGAAACCTTCCAAACGCGGTGGCCCATTGAGCGGGCCAAGTGCAAGCTCTTGTGTTGCCTATGCCATCAAGACGAGACCGACGATGAAAATACAAGAGCTAACTTAATCGCGGCGAGTAACATTAAAACGAAACTGTAAATTTAATTTCTTTTACATTCCAAAAATCTATTTTTCTGTCTTTCAATCTCAAATTCACAAACCCTGGCGACGCGTCAAAATATTTCAGGCCTTCTTGTGGATATTCCTTATAATACGTCGAAGCGCCTCCGCCCGAAATAATTTGACGTATTCCCCGCCACTCGAGATATTGCATATTATGGTCGTGGCCAGAAATAATACCGGTTACATTGTGCTTGTAATACAAATGCGCCATCTCGGACTGGTAATCAAAATCGACGTTGTGGTGCCATCCCGCCGTAACAATCGGGTGATGCGCCACTATCCATTTGTGGCCAGTCTTTTCTGACAACAAACGGTCGAGATGTTTAAACTGTTCACCGTCTATTTTTTCGCTGTCGGCGACGACAAAAGAATGTTCACCCAGGTCGAACGAATATACGGCTGCCGGCATGTGCCAATGCGGATGATCAATATGCATTTGTGCGGTTATATTGCCGTGGTGGTCATGATTACCGAGCCCCACAAACCATGGCTTGTTTGGGTTATACACGCCCAGCCACGATTCTCGTACTTGGGGGTCGTCCGCATTCGTCAAGCCGTCTGGATAAAAATTGTCGCCCACTGATATAACGGCACCTGCGGGCACCTCCTCCATCTTGCGAGCCACATCACGTTGAGAAAATTGGCCCTTGCGGCCCCAATCACCGAGAATGTGGACGGATGCCACCGCCATTAGTTTCAGCATTTGTTTGTTCGCGGCTATATTTATACGAATTTATTGAGCATAATCGATTATTTAAACGCGCACCCATCTATGAAACAAAAAATGTCCGACGTGAAGAAAGAGAGAAATGCCAAGCGTCGCGGCGACAAGAAGAAAAGAGATAAAGAACGCAAGCGGGCCCAGACGACGAAATATTCGTTCGTGCAAGAATTTCAGCAGCAGGAGCCGCCGGAAGAGCAAAAGGTAGAAACCCCCGTAGTTAACGATTAAAAAAAAGAACTATATATTTATTATTTTTTTTTGTATACTATGAGTGAGACCAAAGAACGATGGCCCGACTCGACTATGAATGAGCAGGCAAAACAACAACTGCGCGAAATCATTGATTATAAAAAAAAGGACGACACTTATTCCGGTTTAATAAGCTTCAAATGGACAACTTATAAAAAATGGTCATCCCTAAACGGTGAAAAAACGAATGGTTATGAAAAAACGCACCTGTTTTTAGTCAAAAATGCCGACGGTTATTGGTGGATGAAGGAAGAGCCGGGCAGAGGTAATCAAAAAACTACTCGACCACCCACAAAAGACGGCGCCCCCGGCGACGAGAATACTAGAAGTTTTCAAAAACAAATACAAAACTATGTTGTCGCTTTGTATCAGGGACACGTCGTATTATCAAACCCTGCCAAACAAATCCACGAAGATGAACTTCAGCGTAGAAAGTCCGTCCGCGCCTCCAACCAAAAGACCAAGATGGATAACACGAGTGGTTTTGTTGACGCGGACATCCCAGATTTAGACCCACCAGGTGCGCCTAGAAATGGATACATATATATTGGCGAAGAGTGCAGAGGCAAGGGGTGTAAAAAGACAGGTAGTAAAAGAATAGTCTTGCTAGCATTTTACGGAGGAAAGAGTAGAGGCGTCGGGACAAAATTCGTGTCGATTTTTTTACCTCAAATGATTGATGACACGACACTGCCACAAAATATCACGAAATTCGGCAGGCAGTGGGTAAAAGATTATGAAAATTATTGCACAGTCAAAAGCGTCGGTCCATGGGCATTTCAAGATGTGTTCGATAGTCAAGTAACAAGAGAGTTGTCAACAACTGTTCCGCCAAGAAATCAAAATTTCAAGTGGAAAGATTCTGACCAAGAACAAGTTAAAGCATTAATCAAAGAATTTAATGCGAAACGTTTTGAATTGTTGATTCGAAATAACGAGACCGTCGAAGACATATTATTCCGAACAAAATTTAGGTTGGCCAGATTAATGAGTTTCGGTGGAAAGGGATTCAAAGTCGCAGATGATGAATCCGTGCCGGCCGTTTTAAGACAGAATTCTGATACATATCATCATGAAACGCCTTTGATATTTTTCCCGTCAGAACAAGGAAAAGAAAGAAAAGAGATTATAAATAGCCTTGATGACATAAATTTGACGGCAGACATAGGTACGGACAACGCTATACAATATCGCGAGCTTCTCGAATGTGTCGACAATATGTGCACGGTGTTGACACATTCGAACGGTGCGTTGGTTTCGGATATCGAAAAGACTAATATTGAGGAAAATTCAATCGATAAAATATTATGGCCCGTACCATGTCGACTGTGTAAACGCGGAAAGGTGACTCACAAATCATTCTTACACGTGTGGTATATTTTAATTGCTGCCATTATTGCGGCTGCCGGACTAGGTATCAACAGCGCTCCCACAGTCGTTGCTTCCATGTTGGTGTCTTCAATGATGGAGCCTATCAAAGGCATGGCCACCGCCCTACGGTTCAACTATTACCAAAAAAAAGGTTGGGAGCGTGCTTTGCGTAGAGCGGGCGCTCATTTTTTATTGCTCGCGTTTGACATAGGTCTATGTTTGCTTGTTGGCGTTGTCGCTGGTTTTATTTTTACTGCCGAGCAATATACTGAGGATAATTGTACTCTCACAGAACAATTCGGCGGCAAAACGGATTGCGTGGCTAATAAAATCCAACTGGTCGGCGAAATGCATGGACGCGGTGAATATTCGGGCATTGCGGTTGCTGCTCTCGTCGCGACTGTTTCGGCAATGGCTTTAGTGACCGCCGATAAATCCGACAACAAATCAGCACTCGTGGGCATTGGTATTTCGGCGTCTTTATTGCCACCAGCGGTTAATGCCGGTATGTTATGGGCCATGTGGGGGGATAACTATGAATCTAAAACCGGTTCAAACCTGGGAACGCGGGGATGGATATCTTTAGCGTTGACGGGTGTGAATATCGGAATCATTTTATTGGTCTGGACAGTGGGCTATTGTAAAGATGACAAAGAGAAATATATATGGTGCTGTAAGAATAAAAGGAAATGTTTATGGTTAGGGTGGTGCTGTGCAACGGAGGACGACACGGCCGGGACAGAACCAATGGCCGTTGCCCTAGAACTTGAGTTAGTCAACCCTATACACAAAAAATCGTTTATAGAAGATGAAGAAAATACACCACTATTAAGATTTTAAAATATTTATTTTTTATTCTATTAATATTTATTGTTTAATGTTTAATGTTAACGCTTCACTATTGTTGATGCTCCGCTATTGTTCTTTGTTGTCACGTCTACGCATAGACATCATAAAACTGTCAAATGTTTTGTAAACGACAGGAGGCCCTTTCTTGTAATGGGCTCTCACTCGAATTTCACCAAAATAATCTTGCCATTGACACTTCAATTCTGTCCATGCGTCTCTGTAACGCTGTGAAAGAAGGCGTTGTTGTAATCTTTTGGGCATAGAACCGTTCCATCGGATGGTCACGCGTGCTTTCTTAAAGGCGGCGATTTGTTCTTCCTGTTGTTCGTAAATGTATCGTGCCCGCTTGTTGGTTTTTTTGAGGTGAGTCATCACGCCTGTCCTCTTTGTACGCTCATCTTGTAATTCAAGCTTCAATTGTTGGTTCGATTTTTTCAAGGAAACATTTTCACCGAGAAGTCGTCTGTTATTCTCGCGAAGCGCAATTATCTCCTGTTTTTCTGAACGCTGCTTATTACCAATGGCCACGTTTAACTTTGATATTTCCTTGGCGTAGTGACCATGGACATCAGCAAGCTCGTCTTTGGACGCCTTTAAGTCGTCTTGTAAGGTCGAAATTTCGCCAGAATATTGGCTTTTTAAAATGTTCCATGTAGCGGCCATACCCACATGTTGCGCGATATTGGTTTGTGCCACTTGCAAATCGGCGGCTTGTTGCATAACATCCACGGCCAGAGATGCTACTTTAGTGTTCGCACGGTCTAATTCTAATGATTGTTCACCAATCTCTGTTTTGTAACATTCAGTGGCAATATTGAATGTATTTTTCAGCAAATTGAGGTCGAAGAGTGTCTTTTCATGGGCTTGACAACATGATTCTTTTTCACTGTACGTTTCTCTTAATTGTTTGGTTCTCGTGGCCAGTTGTTTGGTTCTCGTGGCCAGACGAATTGAGTTTTTTTCGAGGGATGACTGCAATTCGACGATATCTGTCCTCGCTTTCTCGTGGGCTTGCGTTAAAGAGTGCAACTGTTCCTTCTTTCCGTCCAATTGTTTTTTGGTTGTCGCCAAATTTTTGGCCAAGTCGTAACACTCGACTTTCATTTTGGGAACCAACGTAGGTGCACACGCGCTTTCTTTACAGGACGCACACACGTAGTCCTTCTTATCCTCAAGAGTCGTTTGACACCCTAAATGCGTCCATTGGCCGCACCGTTCGCAACCAACGACGTCGCAATCTTTGGGGATTTTATCACAGTCAGGACATGTCCATTCTACCGTGTCCCAGCAGTCGGAACAGTACTGGGTAGAGGTACGGTCATCCGCACAGCAAATGAGTGACATCGAAGAGACGCTGGTCGTGTGCTCTTTACATTCGTGACATCTAAACGCGTCAAACTTGTCGTAAACACGAGTATCACGCCCGGGCTGTTGCCATTGTTTGATTGTCAACATCATTGTTTGTTTTAAATTTTGATTTGAATCAAAATTCTTGCTTTTTGATTTAAACCAAAATTCTTGCTTTTTGATTTAAACTCGTGTAGCATTTTTTGACGGGCTTGACGGGCCTACGTTTTAAATTAAATGTCCTATATATAGTTTGAATATGATTTAAAATGGACGAAATTGCGGCGGCCATGTCGGATGAAAATGTCGAACGTATGGAATACCGTTTTGTAGAAGGCGAAACAGTAGAATTTTATTATAAGAGAAAATGGCGCCCCGCCACGGTATTGTCTATGAATAATCTTATCGTAGATGAAAGTATAGAAAGATATTCTTCGGAATCGTTTAAAAGTGCCATCGATGGCGGTTTTGATTTTTTTATAAAAATCAAATATTTTTATAAACATAAAATGCGCCTGGCCAATGTACTACAGACGTCCAAAAGACTGGCTTTCACAAATACACATATTCGCGAAGGAGTCCAATATTATGACAAGATGTTGTATTGGATGCTCGACGAGTCAGACAACATCAAAGCAATGCGCCGCGCCAGAGAAAGGCATCGATTGGCAGCAGTGCATGCGTTACACACGGGACTGGTGAGGATTCGGAGAAACAAAGACACGTTACCAGAAAGAGCGCATTTCTCCACGTTCATTAGTACAAAACCAATAGATAGTACAAATATAAAACCAAGTGGTACAAAAAGAAAATAATTTAGCGAAGCGGCCAAGCTGTTAAACATATGGCATCTGAAGCGATAAGGGCGTTCGTCTCTATTTCTGTCCATACCACATCTGCATCTTCTGGGAAGACAGAATTCTCTGAAGATGCAGATGTGGCATGCAGTTGTTGTGCATCGTCGCCGTACGTCTCTTTCAGGCGTTCGAAACGAAGAGCAGTTGGAATATCCAAATAAATGATGACGAATCCGCTTGCACGTAGGACATCAATTTCGTTCTTGAAGCGCACGTCATCCACGCAAACGCTGTCGTGTTCGCCGAGTGACCCAATAAGCTTGTTTGACCACGTATCTGGATGTAGGGCGCGACCAGTCATGCCAATAATCTGAAGCAAACGCCGGTCTTTGGTGGTCATGCCAAATGTATTACGGGCAATTTCTTTGACAGGCGCGGCGAATGATTTGACACGACAGCCGTACGTTTTGGCTATCACGTTGGCCATTGTACTCTTGCCACTTGCCATGGGGCCGGCGAAGGCTATGCGAAGGCGCTTGATGACGAAGTCACCTTGAATAAACCAGTGTCCGTTGTCGGGAATTTCGCGACCCGAAGGTAGAATTGTACCCGTGACTGTAGAGAGTTGGGCGAGGTGCTCATCGTTTGGTAAGAGAACAATCGAGACCATGGGAAAACTCAGAAAAAAATTAGATTTTTTTTTGAATCAAACGCACAGCCAACGGAGTGGGGTCGGCTTATTCAAATCAAAAAAAATGAAACCATTTGACCACGTGATTATCGAGGATATGGAGTTCATGCTCTGGTATAAAAACGATGGGCCCGTATTTTTTGAAAATGAAGGTGACGAATGGTATGCTATGGACTCACAAAAACGAAAGGTGGGTATTTCAGAGCGTTTAGCGCGTCGCTTACCATCTCAATGTACTCACTTTGGTGTGTGGGTGCACACACCCAAATTTTTTGGCGAGCGTTTGGTTGATAAGGTTTGGCACGAATTCGAGATAAAAAATGCACAGATGATATTGGACGTCCAAAATCATCGTACGGACGGAGAGTTTACAGAGAATGGAACAATTTGGAAGTGGAATATAAAGGATTTGACACTGTTTAAAAATGAAGAACGGTGGTTATTGAGAGTCATGACACCGGGTGGATACTGGTTATAGTCTAGAATAAAGCTATTATATATTTTTTAAGTCCTCCAAGAACTTAAAAAATACCGTGTGAAACTCTTCACAACCAGTCTAGCACGCTTGTAGGCGACTTTCTCAGTGATTTAACATTGTGTTCAGATGTTTCTTCTGCGCGCTTGGTGTTCTCTTGCCACCTAACAATAGCTCTTTTTTTGTTTGGTCGGACAAATCCTTGAATGACCGCACAGCGCCCATTATATTTGTATTGGGCCCCTCTGGCTTTTTTGAGTTGTACAATGTCACCTACGTCGAATTCGTTTCCCATTGACGTGTTTTTTTCGTCAAAACAATGCGTATTTTGAATGATCTCCAACGATTCTTGCCGCAGGTTCAGTGGAACAAAAGCAGAAAATACACTCCCAATTTTTTTTTCGGTATTGAATAGATTGGGGGAAGTTGGAGGCGAATTCAACCATCTGAGAGGTATTGTCGATGGATTACAAACATTAACAGATGGTACATTGTCCGTGAATTGTATTGGTTCGAATGTACTGGGCATAGGTGATGTCAAAGTACTGGACATGTTGGGTTGTAAAATTCAAGAAAATTCTGCAGAAATTTCTGCAAACTTCTTTGACAAACAGCTGTCCAACAGTTGCAAAATTCTTTGACCAATAGAAATATTATTGAAAGTTAGTTCGGTCTCACAAATACACGTCTTAAAAAGTAACGTAGATATATAAAATCATACACTCATTTTAACTTCACACACGGAACTTTAACATAAATGTTTCACTAACGATTGTATGACCGCTGGCCCTATTTTACGTTTTGCGGTGACTTGTATGGTTCTCAATTGGTTCGGATTTGCGCGTAATTGTTCTTGTAGTGCCGTCAGTGTGGCCCAGTGGGCCACCAGCTTGGTCGCAACCCGCTCCGAAACGCTGGGAATGGACATAAGCATCAGTAAAAACACGTTTTCCTCTTTACGTTTGCGTTTGCTCAGCAAACTTTTCATACCAGAACCACCCTTGATGTCGCGACCAATTTTCTTTTGAAGAGATAGTAAATGTAAAGCAGTATCCTCGAGACCACGCGTTTGCAGCACCCACATCTTGTCGCGCAACATTGTGTTCCATATCGCACTCGACAACGTTTCGGGCGACTTATTCTGGTGGTACAGACTGCCCTCGATAAGATAGACGACGATGGCGCCTGATGCTGCGAGACGCGCCTTCTGTTCACGCCAGCGCCCGTCTGTAATGGAAGCGGCCAAATCGTCTGTTCTTTTGCGCTCAATGATACATCTTGTGTCGTTATGTTCGATGATAATGTCACCCAAAGGTAAACGCTCGACTTTGAAAGTGGCATTTATGGCGGTTAGTTTAGCGATAAGGTCATGTTCGCGGTCATCTACAATCATTCTTTGTTCATTGTTTCAACGAAAAGTATGATCGAAAATGTGAAAAAAGATTCAAGACGGAATATAAAGCGGACGTCTGACTAACAAATGGACACATTACAAACAATTAAAAAAAATTTTGTTATTGGCAATGGTATTTATGATATATGTGTGTCTATATGGTGTCCCATGATGCACGACCTGATTCGATATAATCCACCATGGGCGCGTACATTGGTGTTGATTTGTGGTGTTCTAAGGCTTTGGTTCGCACAACAGACGCTTCGCTTGCGGGCGGTAAAATGGACGTACGCCATGGAAGCAGTCATCTGTCTACGTACTAAAAGAACGCGCGAGCTCGGTATCTTTTACTATCTCTTGTCGATGATTCTCTAAAAATCTATGAAATTAAATGCTTCCAATTTTTCTATGTACTCCTTTGTTTCTGTGTACCCGCCGATATACCGCTTGTTCAAAAATACCATGGGAAATGTCCTCGGTGTTTTCCCCGACAATTCGTCCACAAAGACCAAGAAATTCTTACGATTCGACGCCAAATACTCGTCTGAAGAGATTACGTGAGCATTAGGAATGAGTTTTTTCACGTTTCTACAGTACTTGCAATTGGATTTCGTGTAAATCGAATAACCATCCTTGGGCCTCACAAAACTCATTTTTTAGAAGAACATTTTTTAAATACTTCACAGTCGTCGTTTTTTTGCCCAATGGATTCTTGCTTGACAGGGCTTTTTACCGTGGGCATCAAAATGGGATTTTCTCTCAAAAAGCGCTCTAAATACTCTCCCGATAAATATTTTGTGAACAACTCTTTGGTACACTCTTCGATAAAGACGAACTGGCCAAAATCGTCGTCAGACATTATATCTGTATAAATGTCTTATATACTCAAATATATGAAAGAATCTCATCAATCATTTCTAACGGTAGTCGCAAAATTTGTTTAAGCAACAAATATGCCATAGGTTTGGCCACTTCAGGTAAATCAGAGGCATGCGCACCCATGTGCATGAGATAACGCGCAATAACTTCGTTTCCCCCAAGTAGGGCACAAGTAAGCGCGTTCCAAGTAGGTCTATTTTCATATTCTTCTTCATCCGAATACGGGTCAAAATCGAGGTCAGCACCACCGTCTACAAGCAATTGAACAATATCTGCATGGCCAAAAAACGCCGCCGCGCAAAGGGGGGTTAACCGCGGCGTCCATTTATGAGAAAAGGGCAGCAGGCGACGCTGCCAATTCAGCTGAAGCGCTTTGATGGCCCTAGTTTCCCACTTTCGTTGAAAGTTGAAAAAGTGTTCAGTCATATCGATGTCCACGTCGGTTTTCAGGAACGTGCGCACGATTTCTGTACGGCCCATCGCAACCGCAAGTACAAGCGCCAACGATTTAATGTTGTTATTGCCCCTAAAGTGGTCAATGTTACTCTTAACCGTGGGAATATCTCCATCATATACAGCAGAGTGGAGGTTCATTTTCGTAATAAATTTGATTTGAATCAAATCTCGACCAACTTTAATTTGATTTCAATCAAATTTGATTTCAATCAAATCTCGACCAACTTGGTATTTTTTTGTGTTATTTGATTTGAATCAAATCAAACTCGCGCCGGTCAATATATTTTTAAATTTTGATTGAAATCAAATCTCGACCAACTTGGTATTTTTTTGTGTTATTTGATTGGAATCAAATCTCGACTTTATTTTGATTGGAATCAAATTTGATTTGAATCAAATCAAACTCACGCCGGTCAATATATTTTTAAATTTTGATTGCAATCAAACTCACGCCGGTCAATATATTTTTAAATTTTGATTGCAATCAAACTCACGCCGGTCAATATATTTTTAAATTTTGATTGCAATCAAACTCACGCCGGTCAATATATTTTTAAATTTTGATT
>Ga0209092_10002244_pt1 | contig 17866 bp, 11 predicted proteins | sample FraStrMetagenome_FD_187446 | JGI IMG/M metagenome (GOLD analysis project Ga0209092, IMG submission 187446) | Marine eukaryotic phytoplankton communities from Arctic Ocean - Fram Strait ARC3M Metagenome (SPAdes) (version 2) | ecosystem: Environmental > Aquatic > Marine > Oceanic | place: Fram...
TCGAAAGATAATGCACGTATTAAAGAGACCGTAGGATCTAACTTCCTGAAAGAGCGTATGCGGGCCCTATCATAGTATAAAGCCGTCTGCCTCTAGAAACAACACAGAAACAACAACAACAACAACATACTTATTCTTTCTAAATTTTTGACGTAAATGAGCTTGAAACACAACCCCTTTTCGTGCATGTACAAATCGAAGATGCACTTAAGCACAGCGTGAGCATTAGATTGTGCTAAGACTCATCCAATCAAAATATATGTGTATTTCGTAAAATATGCCTAATGGATTATTATGGTTTAGTTTATCTCGCACAATTTTAAATCTTTGTGTTTCTTTGAAAAATTTATTTATTTGCAATGATTTTGATATTCTCTTGAATGCACATTCGGTAGATCACACTACAATACATGCAGTGATTTCTTCAAGCGATATAATTCTATTTGAAACTCCATCACTGTCATTAATCCCCCCTCATGCTTTACAAAAATATCATCACCTGGCAGAGACTTTTTTTTACTGTTTCATCCAATCGCATTGGAAAAAAAGACGAACATTCGCAATAAAATTAACAATAGGAAGAATAATTTTTCTTCCTTTTGGAGGAAAGACAAGTCCTGTAGAATCAGCTGTTCTTGTTACACATACATAATTAGAAACAATTGCACATGCCTCTATCAACAACCCTTCTCCTCCAATCTCACGAATGATCCCACGCTGCTTTGCAACTTCATCTAGATTAAAAGGACGTTTTGCACAAACTTTTCCAAATTCCTCGAGGGTATCCTTTTCTCTCCTATCAGATTTGGAAACATATGTGCTACTTAAGTGCGCAATAGCACTATGTCCCGTGTGTCAGTAATCACATTGGACAGCACCAGTATATCCAGTCGCAATCGTCTCCGTTTGAAATCGGGTCACCCCATCACATTTATAATCAAAGCTTCGTAAATTTAATTTTTCGTCTGTTCTATATCCAAAACAATCTGTTAATTCTAACATCATCAAGATGTCGTAGGGGGCAAACATGAAACATGTTTTAGGACCAAATCCAACATGTTTCATAAAGTTGTTTGTCATTTCTTTCCCCATTGCAATAAATTCGGGACTTTCTTCATTGATATCGTCCTTTCGATAAAAAGGTGCAAAAGGAGAGACGTTCTCAATATCCCAATGTACATTTTTCAATAAAGACATCATATTTAATTCCTGTACCTCTTTCGTATGTGTTGCACTTGCTTTTTCGGCTTCTTCAAATGTGGGCAGATCCGGAAGCTTTTCGCCTAATGTCAGGAAGTAGGTTTGTACAGCACTTGACGTAATTGCAATACTCATGATTTCACAATAAATCTGATGACATCTGACTTTAGTTGCAATGTCTGACTCGTTAACATCTTTTACATGTTCTGTTCCATCAGGATGCAAAAAGATTGATTGGATCTTGCTTTGTGTGTTCCTATACCAATTTTCGTCCAAACGATGTTGGTGACGTATGAGAGCATGGACACTTTTTACTAAAAGAGCTTGCTTTTCTTTATTTATGCTGCTTTTTGCCGGAAAATCAAAACCAATCTGATTTTTTTCCATAAAGGAATAAAAGTCAAAGTTTGGGAGCGTACAGACATCGTCAGGGAGTCCATCGATATGAGTTAGTGCTTCTCTAGCGATGTATGCTACTGCAACCCGTTCAATGCAGTTTAACACTGATCCAGGAGGAGGGGAAGATAAGAGATATGGACTGAATCTGTTAACGATTTTGAGTACATTGTACTTTCGTTCTTTCGGCGTAATCCCCTTAACAATCATTTCCTTAACTAAGATTTTTCAAATGAACCTTAACAAATAAAATGATCGTTGTTCATTATAGGAAAGAAATCGGTATGATGTCTGACTCAGATGCAAACATTCTCTATGTGTTGCTTTCTGTGATAATTAATTGTCGGAATTACCACAACAACGTCAGCAGACAATAAGCGGTTGCGTGTGGGGGGGAAAGGTGGCAAACTTTCATTATGCATTGATTACACCGGCAGGCAATAAAAGCTTTATTCGTATTGAATGCGTCACATATCTTCATCCACCTAAACAATTATTTAACCATGACGAATTATTTAGGAATAGATTATCACACCAATGGCTTAAAAGTATTCATGAAGTTTTACTTCAACTAGCATCTGGACTGCACATTCAGACGGAACTCAACGAAGCCATTACCAATGAAGTAGTAAGATACAGTACAATGAGAATGAAGGAAAAGGAAGAAAAACAAATAGAGAAATGCGGTATCACGATAGGATGGTAGCCATAGGAAGTTTCAGACTATACTGGGGGGATTTATCTTCAAAAAAGACAAAATACTGTGGCAAACTTTGTCTGCATATAATCTGGCCTGTGCATTGCAACACTTCAAATGAGAAAATTAATTTTTCTAAAGTTGTCAAATTTTCAATGGATTATAATATGTTTCAAATGAGAAAGATTATAGGTAAGTATGACAATACAAAAAACACTAAACATTGTTAGATGTAATGAAGGCCTGACTGATAAAACCATTGTTTTATAACAAAAGGGGTAAATTAAGTGCTGCATTTAATAGGCTAGCAAATAAAGCACTAATGGTCTCAGCATGGAAGAAGAAAGGGTGTTCCATATTTTAGTTTACAAACATGCAATCACGGATCAATCTGTAAATGATTTTACAATTTTTTCATTGGATTAATATTGTTACAATACGCAATAATTTGTAAATGAAAATGTAGCTTTCCCAAATATGTGTGATAATGATTTAGTGGAAAATATTTACAAATATAGCAATTTTAAGTAGTAATCTTCCAATGATGGCATGTTAGTTAGAATTAGTAGAAATGAACATGCTTCGAACAATCATCTTTGGGAAAGTATGGAAAGTTTGGATGATGATTATCCTATTGATGCCAATGAAATACAAGGTTCCTCCAATAAACATTCTTTATTTTATCCAATTGCTCTCTGCATAAAATATATTGTGAATCCTTTTTGAGACATCTCCTCCTTACTTTATTAAATCTTTACATTCCATCAAAATTGCTTTCTTTTCCTAAACCAAAAATCTTTTTCGTATTTATTGATTTTTTTGTTTTCTTTTCTTCCACTGACATCTTCGTACACTCGGATACAGTGAAAGACGACCAGATCGAACTTCTGGTGGTACGATTTCTACGTAACCACACAACAAGAATATCTTCGAATACCCATCTTTCAGCATCGCTTCTGTCGACAAAGAGAGTTAGTTACATAGTAGTTTTGATTTGCTTCTACTTCATCACTGTTCATATCAATTTCACCGTTCCAATCATTCCATAAACACACTTCTTTAACACTGATACCGAATAAAAGAGTCACCAAAAAACATCAAACACAAGGAAATAATGTGCAGTGTCGAGGATTCTACTAGGACAGAAAATCAATCTCTTTCGGCATCTAGTGAAGATAGACAAATTGATTTTGATTTGGAAAATTATATTTCTCGATACAGTCTTGATAGTGAAACACGATTACAGCGACTTTTATTCATAGCTCAAATAGCTTCCAAGAAGGGAAATGACGCAAATAATGCCCTTGACAATCATGATTGTGTCATGGAAGAGAAACAAATGGATATAAGTAGTGATAGTAATGACTCTTTGAATGGGGAAAAGAATCATTTAGAGCATACATTGAGGTATGGCAAATTAGCACAAACAGCGTACCAACTTGCAATGACTCATATGAAGTCTCATGGAAATGTGACGAAGTACAAAGAGCTTTTCGGAAAAAGCGGCAACGCTGACGACGACGAAGATGACGATTATAATAATGATATCAAATCATCAGATCGCAAAAGCAATGCAAATGGAAATAATCAAGATGGAGATATGGATATGGAATCTACACCTGATCCTACACCTGCTGTAGTGGAGAAAAAAGCCAGTAAGGCAGCAACAAATACATCCTCCTCTGTAGGTACCATTCTACAAACACTGGGAATCGAATATGACGAAGAATGGATATATCAAACAGAACACAACCAACAAATCCAACTTGAAACATTGGAATCACGTCTTTCTTCTGCGCAAGCTCATCTGAATAAGGATGCTATTCGAACTGCCTTTTTTTCTCTCTCCAATTATTATCGTAAATCTGGACAATTGAAACAAGCTATGAAATACTTAGTCCACGCTCGAGATTATTGTTCTTCTTCCATAGCATCGCTATGTTTGGATATTTGTATACTTGGTATAGATATGGGAGATTGGAGAATGGTAGATGTATATAGTAAAAAAGCGGAAAGTGTGGTGAGCACAAGTGCGAATAACACTTCCACTGGGAATGATGACGCTCTGAATATGAGATCTTCTTCTATCGAAATGACAGGAGGAGTTGGTACAAGCTCTTCCTACGGAACTTCCTTCTCTCATAATACAATTACCTTGGCCAAAATTCAATGCATAAATGCTTTGGCTCATTTGCATGCTGGTCAATATGACCAAGCAGCTCTCAAATTTGCAAGTATATCTCCTGAACTAGGAAGTAACAATACTACCAGTATGAATGATACCAGTACCAACATGGGTCATACAAAAGCTTCCAATGTATGTCATTTCCACAATGTCATCGTCCCAGAGGATATTGCTCTCTATGGAAGTGTCCTGGCGTTGGCCTCACTGGACCGAAAAACACTCCGTTCCTCGATACTCGAATCCAGTCTTTTTCAACAACGATTAGAACTTATACCTAAAATGAGGGATGCACTTCGATTTATTGATCGAGCTGATTATAGTCAAGGGTTGAAACTCCTTTTCTCTATGGAAAAAGAGATGCGTCTTGATATACATCTGAGTTCTCATGTTGATACCTTGTTTGCCAAAGTGAAAGAACGGTGTATGGTATTGTACTTTTATCCCTATTCCTGCATTTCATTGAAGGAAATAAAGGAAAGTTTTTGTATGGATTCTGTAGACGAAGTAGAAGAAGTGGTAGAGAAATTGATTTTGGAGGGGAAAATTATAGGCGCGAGAATGAACGCCAAGGATGGCACATTGAAAAGAGATAGTAGTAATGATGAGAAGAGAGACAAGCTTTTATGGAAAGTGAAGCAAATGGGGGATAGATTTGTTGGGGATGTTGAGTCAATGATGTTGAGTAAGTACTAATGAATCTTTGTCAATTTTCACCTTCCGAGAATGTACTTCTTATCACTTAAACAATATATTGAATGCAATTATAGGATTATCTTGTCTTGAGCAAGATCTTGTGGTTCAGTCAGATAATGCTCCAAGGTGGAAAAATCGAAGTAAATCCAAAGGGAATACAGGATCTTCTTCTGGTAACGCAATGGGAAACGGTAATGAACCGATTCTTGATGAAGGATCCAGTGAAGAAGATGAAGTTGTCATGATGGACATGTAATTTTTGCAGCATATTTATGTCCTATGAACCGAAACCAATCATGGATATTTTATGAACTTCATTAAAATAGGATTATGTTCAACTATAGCTTGGAAATATTGTTTTTTTAATCATATTATTTTTTGTCCATACAAAAGTGATAGAAAAAGAAGATGCAACTGACACAAGTCTTCAAGCTACGATGTAAAGGATGCATGTGTTTTTGTAAAGAAAAGAACAAATAGTTATATTATGTAGTCTATCAACATCACAAAACCCATCACATTAGCATGCGACAGTACAACAGTCACAGGTAAATTGAGGAGGACAATCAGCATTCAAAACTAAAAGGAATCCACCTACTCTGCCATCACCACGGTTAGCACATACAGTCGCAGGCATTGTTCCTGTCAACTGGTTATCATCAAATGTAGCTTGTTGAAGTATCAACAAATTTCCCAAAGAATCAGGGATTGTTCCTGAAAATAAATTCGATTCCATTTGAATAAAACTCAAATTCTGCAAATCTCCTATATCAGATGATATTGTTCCAGTGAGTAAATTATTATCAAGGTCCAAAACCTGAAGGTTGCTTAGGTCATACAATGAATCAGGTAGAGATCCTGTTATGGAATTTTTGTTCAAATCAAGAAATACTAAGCTTCCTAGATTCCCTATGGTAGTAGGGATTGTTCCAACCAGATTTGCTTCTTCAATGTCTAAATATGTTAAACCTCCAAGTTCGCCAATTTCTTCAGGAATGAATCCTCCTAATGGTTCCTCATATGAAAGCTCTGTAACAACACCTGCAATACATTTGACGCCATCCCACTGGCATTCTGGTGATGCTGATAATGATGAACTTGAAGACTCTATTCCAGTTGCTAGATGAATGACAGCGATAACATACCGTTGTGTGACCGCACTGATATCACTTGGGCATAAAGAAAGAGCATCCATGTTAATGAGCCAATCTAGAGCTTGACCTTGTGGAGCAGATTCATCTGCAATCAAGGCATCCCCGGAAATAGAAGCTGCAATAGCTGTTATGGAGGCTTCCCTTTGTTGAGGCGGTATATTACACGGAGGTTCAAGTGGCATACTTGTTGATAAGAGAGCGAAGCGGGTATAAAATTCCCTTTCTTCCTCGACTACATCAAAAAATTCTCTTCTACTTTTCTTCAATCTTCTGCATTCGCATTCTAATATTGAAGATGCTAGAATTAGCGCGGGAACAATCAATTTGTTCATCATTCTGTAGCTCGTTGCTTGAATATTTATACCTGAGTTTACAAAGTGTAAAGAACAAACTTAATATCAGTTGAGAATAAAATTGTAACCTGGTGCTATGACCGAATTGAATCTTTATAGGTCACAACACTTCTGGAATCAAAGTGTTTGTCAATCAAAAGAGTCAATTAATTAAGTGCGCGAAATGAATTGCGTGTAAGCGACAACATATCTTGGAATCTAAATTCACCTTTGTTACTCCACTTATGAACAGTTAATGAGTCGTTTCAGTTTGTTTTTCCGTTCGTTGAAATAGTGAATCGAGATGAGAACGTAGATATCTGTTGCGCTATTAAATTAGCCCCAAAAATCCATCAATCCTATATTCAAATTCATCATACGTTTAAATACCTGAATAAATCTAAAAAACTCAATTCTCTATTTAGAAGGATATGAAAATTCATACAAATTCAAATTGCCGCACTTTCTCGTAAGAACAAAAATATTTCATTGTATAAAAATTGAAATGTTAGGAATAAAAGAAGTCAATTCAAATTATGTTTATGTATGTAAATAGTGTGTAACGTCAATTCCTGCCATAATAATCCATGTATGTGTTTAAATTGAAACATGTATTTAGGTCGTGGATTTCTTCCGCTTCATTCATGTGAACACGTCACTTTCATGGACTTATCATCTTTACTCTACATCTACAAACACTAGAGCAAAAACTCTTTTGTACAGATTCTATGTTGAAAGGTCACAAAATCAAAACGGCAGGGAAAATGTGTTTTTGAATTTTTCCCAAGACAGAACCAAAAGATCATAGGATGAACATCAAAATGATCCGGTGAACATGCCTACGTATGATCGAGATAATTTCAATTGAAATTGTATAGAGTATTGTAATATGAAAAGATTTCTATATCCACCAGAATCGTATTAAATGAAAGTATCCACTCCCAAGCTTCCACATATCAAATATTGATAGGAATTTTGTGAAGCACAAAATTGATGCTATCAATCTTGTTTTGGTAAAGATGAAACAAAATAATTCTAAACAGAGCTCTTCAACTGCTGTATGATACTCTTTGCTGAATCTTTTTCGTTTCATATTCATTTCTTGACGTATTTATCACATCATTTTATCGCAATCTAATTGATGTACATGTTGAGCAATAGAGAGAGGATACACTTCTAAAAAAAAACTGTTGGTTTGGAAGGGTACGACCAACAAGCCTTGAACAGCAGATGAAAATTGATTCGTGTCAAGAGTAAAACAAGTGAAATTACTAAGTATCAAACTTACTTCGTCCTGATCATACGTGGAGTATTATTATTTTAATTCGAGAAACCGTTAAAAATACCTGAAGAAACTAAGTTGTACGGCAAAAGCATACTGATTGATCTAAAATGTGTACCTTAGGCGGGATTTTTGTCTCAATTAGGAGTTCGATGGAGATGTTTCATACTGCCGTTAGGCTATAGGTAAGAGCGTACATAAAAAGGTCAAATTTGAATTCGAAAATATCGTTTGTGACTATCCTACTCTTCATTAAGAATACCTTCTATCAAAGCTTCTGTGTTACACTACCAATCTAAAAAGAGCTCTGTGCACTATAATCTAGCTTACATCATCTTGCATCCTACATTAAAAGTTAGTGAATAAAACTTAGACTGGCAGATTTGATGAATCAAACAATCCACATTTCTCATTTTCTATTAATTCTTTGTTACCCATTCATCATAGAGCAAAATTTGAAAAACCAAGATGGATCCAGAACGTAAAGGAAGTTACCAAAAGTCTGTTGAAGAAATCATTCATGAAATGATAGAATCGTCTGAAAAGTCACCATATTCACCAACACAACAAAGTATGCAAGAAAACGAAACGTCTTTTGCGAACGTACAAGATAATGAAACATCACCTCTGACAAGACAAAGAAATTTGTTGCAAAAAAGATGTATCAAACTAAGAAATTTATTACGAAAATATCGAGAAGAAAACTCGAATAAGATTTCAGACTGCGAAAATATTGAAAGGTCGGATTTATTACCTCAAGAGAATAAAGAAAAATTTGTTATACGAACAAGCCTTATACACTATGAATCAGTTTCTGATTCTTTATCACCTCAACGTCGTCAGCAACCTAATCAAAAGCATTTGTCCAAAGAATACCTCTTATCGGATATTACATCTGCAACCATTAGTAAGCTTCCTCCTCTTCTTGCGCCATTAATAACTCATCGAATTGATTCATCTCTCCTTCTACCAGCAACCCAAGATGAACGTGCAAATGCTGAGATCATGTCAACATCTGTTAAAGCAGCGAAGACAATATCAAAGCAAGCAATGGCTGCTGCACATTTATATCTAGAATTAATTTCAGAACATGGATCGAATAGTGTTGGATTAATTGATGTAGGAGTATTGAGTGCTGCTTCTGCTTTGATTAGGAGATGGGGAGTTGAATTACGTGGAAGAGAACCAAAATACGTGAAGCCAAAGCCGAAACGAAAACAAAGCGAAATTAAGAAGAATGCCCGGAAACGAAAGTCTGTACGAATTCAAAATCAATCGCAACATGATAATGATATATATGATACGTATGATAGTTCCGATGCAGATTCAAACGAAAATGTTAATCAAACTCTGATAGTCGACAGATATGATACTGAATCTAGAACGAATGATTTTCTTTCAGATACAAGATTGATTCATGATGGATTAGAATTGGCTTCTGCATTCTCTTTACCGCTTCAAATCCCACAATTTTCACAATTGTCTGTAGATATCAAAGAAGCCATAATAGATGGAGCTACGCAGGGTTTTGCATATACGTGTGCACTACTTGCTGGACTAAATGGAAAGGAACGAACAAAGGATAAAGATGGCCTATCTTCAATGAAGGTCAAGTGCGAGCGAATCATACAAAATATTTCATATGGGTTAAGAATATGCATAACAGCCAATCTTATTGATGATAAGTATAAGGCAAAAAAGGCTCCTAAATGGAAAAAGAGATCTATTCGACAGAGTCACGAAACATTGGTCTTAATTTTAAGGGGTCTTTATCCTTTTCTTTGCTTGAAAGTCGATATTCCCAATGGTCAACTCGGAAAAACCTTTACTCATGAGTATTCGTTACATATCATAAATCAAATAACACAGAAAATTTCTGAAGAAGTCAGAATTCAAGTAGAAATGAAAGGGAGTATTTTAGGAACATATACAAATAAAAAGACCCCTAGTTCGACTCTTTTAAAGGATACGCCACATTCTATGTCTTCCACTATTGCTACACCTTCAACAAAGAAAAAAGTCAGAATTTCGATTGCAGAAAGTATTAAAAAAGAATTATCCTGTCCATCAAGCGAACCACGATTGAAGACCAATACTCCAAGACCATGTCGTACTAAAAGTCCATTTCGTTCGAATGGCAATTCTGAAACATCAGCATCAACGACTTCATCTCAATCACGTCCATTATTAAGTGCACTTTTGGGAATGATGCAAAAAATGTCGACTTCTGAAGGTCTTGAAAAAGCTAGACAGCGTGCAAGAATTATTAGTGCGTTGAAAAGGATACTACCTTCATTTCTTAGAATTGAACTTGAGCATTTTTTGAAATTTATAGTGTCTATGTGTCGATCGCGAGTGATATGCCATAGACTATTTGCATCAGAATTCATTGGTGAAGTCTGGATGGAAGATTGGATTTTAGATGAGTTTGACGAATCGAAACGATCGATTGGAGTAATTTTTGAAGATGCAAGGTCTACTATTCGGACTATTTTAATAAGGACTCTTGTGGAGAGAGTGTCAGACAAAACGTCGGTTGTCAGAGCTCGAGCAATACATTCTCTTTCCCAATCATTGAAAAGAATTCTAACTATGGATGAGTATCCTGTTGAAGAAGTCGATTCGAGTTCATCAGCCACGACCGAAAGCACAAGTCAAAAGTATTTTGAAACGCTTCAGGCTATCAATGAACCTCTTTTGCAATCCTTACGAAATCTTGCATTTTCTGACGAAAAAGCTACTGTCCGGAGAGCTGCCGTAAATGCATTGATGAATTTTTTTATTTTGAACCTAAATTCTCTCCAAAAATATAACACAGAGGAACTTCATTTAACTGATCATGATATTGGAGCCTTGAGTGTATGTTGCTCCGATCATTCTGTTGCAACTCGGAATGCTGCCATAGAAGCGCTTACGAAGATTCTACAATGTCCTTCTCTTCGAGAACATTCTTCAGCACTAGCAACATTAACAGAAGCATCTTGGGCCCGCTCGGCTATTCCGCTTGTGAAGGATGCAGAAACATCGTGCATAAATAAAATCAAAGAAGCTTTCATAGATGTTGTATTGCGTCCGATAATTGATGTTGGAAATAACGGAGCAAATGATCTCACTACAATTCAGAAATATAAAACAGCGTGGAATGTATTATACTTCATAAGTTATCAAGTAAAAGGAACAGGAGCTGCAAGATGTTTAACAGTAATTCTGTCAAAAATATTTGAGGATTGTGACATGTCACAGACTGCAGTAATGAAACCGTTACTAAATGAAATCATAAGAAAAGCTACAGCAACTCTAGGAATTGACTTATCATGTAAAGACGATGATATTATCAAGAACGATAGTATGTCTATAGATAAAGATATGGCTTGGTTTCAAGATCCGGATCTAGAAAAGCAAAGATTTGGCGCATGGAGTTTCCTTTTCGCCCTTTCAAGCTGTCGCATATCATCTACTAAACATAGCGAAGGAAATGGTTCCATAAATTTAGGTGCGATAATGAAGAAATCTAGGATATGCACTTCATTTCTTGCTCTATCATATGAGAGACTTCATAAAGTTAACATGCTTAACAACAACGCACTACATCCAGAGACCACAATTTCATATACGATTCAAGCTTGTCTAGGTACCATAGCAAGATTAGGAACAACTTTACCAAATCAACATGCTCGACATTTGTTTGAATTGCTCAAGAAACAAACACTATCATGTGAAATTCCAATTCATATTATAGATGGCGTGATACCTTCATTAATATCTTTATCTGAGACCATATGTGACGATGATATTGTTTCTGAATGTAAAGAGTGGATCAATGAAATATATTCTAAATCTCAGATAACTCTTGAATCTTTCATTTCAAATTGGAAAGATGATTTCAATATAGGAAAAGAAAAAGACGAAACAATTTACAAAGTTCAGAGAGCAATATTTTTCAGCGGTGAGGTTTCTCTCGTTGGTTTTCATCCAGAAGAAGAAGGATCAACAACTAAGTTGAATGATTCCTTTGAGAAGAAACCTTGTAACTCTCTGATGAAGAATATTAGAGGACTTCATGTCAAACCAAGTCAAAAGCTTATGCAGCTAATTCAAACAATACTTCCCCCTACATTGCCTGCTATGAAAAATACACAAGAAGTGAGAAAGAATCCTCCATCGATTCGAGCACAAGCATATGTAGCCTTAGGTAAATTTTGTCTAAGGAATGAGAAGCTTGCCAAAGATAATATAAATATATTTTCAAGGGAAATCCAAGAAGTAGATGATTTAGAAGAGAATGCTGCTGTAAAAAGTAACGCTCTAATGATCCTTGGTGATTTATGTGTGAGGTATACTAATCTAGTTGACATGCACCTTCCAGTGCTTGCTGCGTGCATGCAGTTGGGTACAAACTCATCAAATAAAAAAATAAAAAACCTTTCTACACCATCCGTTGGTCATGTGGTAAGGAAGCATTCAGTTCTTATTGTGGCTAGCCTTTTGTTGCAAGACTATATCAAATGGAGAGGATTCCTAGTTTTTCGCTTTCTGGTAGCAACCACTGATGCCGATACTAGTGTTGCCAATATCGCACGAATGACACTTTGCGGCCCAATTATATCTAAATATCCGAGTTTGTTTGCTGATAATTTTGTCGAGACTTTATTTGTTCTCAATGGTTGTAGAGCCCATCCGATTTATTCATCAATTACTGAAGGCGATAACGGAAGAAAAGATGATGGGTGCAACGGTTTGATTCTATCCGGAACCACAGGAAAAAGTAGAAGGCATCAAATTTATGGAACTATGCTTTCAAGTTTATCTGATGAATCAAAAATTTGTGTAACTGCTAGGCTTGTGAAAGAAATTTTGGAGGGGGCACTACAGACGCGTGGCGACTTACAAGCAGCTTGCACTAAACTCTCAGAGAGTGACAAGCTTCAGCCGTTTTTATGCCAACGGCACTTTCGTGCGCAAAATGTAATTATTGATACCTTTGCGGTATTGACAAGCAGTTTCGCGAAAATTGCACATCCAATGGACGAAACTGACGAAGGCACACAAAACACTACCACTGCATTACAAATTAAAGTGGCAAAAGGAAAGCTCCTTTCAAAAATTAGTCAGAAACATTTGATTGAAACAGTAGTTCCAATATTATGCCGTTTAAAAATTACCTTAGAATCAACTCGTTCTCCACTTTTGAGCCATCTGATGAGTTATTTAGTTGATATTTTTAGACGGTTCAAAGAGGAAGTGAAGGATTGTTTGGCTGGTGACCCTACACTACTAATGGAACTTGAGTATGACACAAAGCAGTTTAAAAAGAATACTGAAGTTGAGACGAAAAATCGCGAAGATGCAAGTCAATTGATTGAAGTTAGTTTAATTGAGTGAGTCTATGCAAGACAACGAAAAACAAAAAAATTTAGAGAGAAATTTTAATAATCGTTTATCAAAAGTTATCAACAAATATAAGATAATATTCGAAGGCGCATGGAGTGTAGAATCCAAAGCTTACAATATCAATACATTATATTTCATTTGTATCATGAAATAAATGAAGTGTAACAATTCTTAAGAAATCCCCAAAAATTAAGAGAAAATTGATGAATTTAAGGTTACGATGTTGATTCTAATAGTGGTCGAAAATAGCTAGTATCCCAACAGAACAATCCTTCAAATGTCTTTTATCATCTTCTCAAGATAGGAAAATTCATTACTCCATTAACTCGTAGCATGGTATTGAGGATCCACCATTACTACCCTTTAAACTGCACACCTGTCCAGTTGGATCGTGATCATCATCATCATCATTTTCTCCTAGACGCCGCATCGCTCCATGCATTTTAAATTTTAAAGATCTCCTCCGTGCTAGCTCGGCAATTAAGTCCTCTTCACTTGCATTTGATAGAATTACATTATTTGATGTCGCTTTGTTTTGCTGCAGTATCTCATTTAATGAGATGTTGTCTTCACCTTGGCTCTTTTTTTCTTCGTTGCTAGTTACTTCCATTGATGATGGATCCTTAGGTGTATAATTGAGAAACTTTTTTGGTTTACCAGGCACCTTCCTGCTTTTTTCTAAGGTCTCTTCTGTATAGCATCTCATGATTGAGGTTGAATCTTCGTGCAAAAGTGGTATCAGAGCCCGTCGTAAATTATCGTATAAATTCGGATACAGTGTTTCTTCCCGAGAAAGAAGTTTTTTGACTCGATCTCTTTCTTTCGGTTCTTCAAAACATGCAGGACACTTTGTCACAAAAATAATAAATTATCAAGCAATATTTCAGTTGAGATGTGATGAACAAAAAAAGGAGACGGTTATACAAACAAATACTTACATTCTCATTAATTACAGGCAGACCTGCAGATTTAGCATACTCGGTCATCAGACTTTCACGACAATACACCATTGGACGAATGACGCCTAGATCCCCAGCATTTATTTTATAATTGGCTTTCATAGTTCTAAGGAACCCATTGTGCATCATACTCATCATCATACTCTCTGCACAATCATCCAAGTGCTGCGCCAAGACTAATTTATTACAATTGTTTCGACGAGCTGTTGTATATAGATTACCACGCTTCATCCTAGCACAGAAGGAGCATAATGACGAGACAACCTTCCCATTCTTCCCACTACTACTTGCACGGGCGACAATATCATCTCGAATGTAATGATATTTTAATCCTAATTCATCCCTAACATATGGAATAAGTGGAGAAGGATCAAATGATGGAGTCATAGGGTCAATTGTACAAACTTGTAAAGTGAAGTTGATTGGGAGCTTTCGTTTCATTTCAATTAGACAATGTAAAAGACTTAACGAATCTTTTCCACCAGACAGACCCAAAAGCAAATTATCGCCTTCCTCAATCATATTGAATTGAATGATTGCTTGATTAATATAACGCATCATTTTGGGAGGAGGTTTATTCTTTTTCTTTTGTTTATTTTTGCTTAGCTTTGGAATGGAATTTCCATTTTTAGAAGTGGTTCCAACAGATTCAGTTTTTTGTGGATTCAGAGCCGCATTATCTTTCCCTACTAGATTGATATGAGGTGAAACATTTGCAGTGCGTCCCCAACTGGAACTATCCCTGGCAGGTTTCTTTTTTGGCCCATGATCCTTTTTGTTACTTTCACTGGAAAAAACCTTTTTGTCTTTTGGTTCATTGTTTGGTTTGTCTTGCACCATTGATGACAAATCCATATCAGATGATGTTTTAGATTCTGTCTGGGCATTCAAAAATGTTTCAATATTTATCCAAGCATCATCTTCAAGAGAAAAAATCTCACAATTTTCAGAAAGTTCCCCTTCATCATAACCTCCTTCAATTTCATCCAAAGGCGCACTACCAGAATGATGTTCACCATCGCGAAAATTGTAATATTTGTTTTCATCTTTTTGCATTTTTTTGGATGTTTCAGGTTTTTCTTTTGTTTCAAGTTTTATTTCTTTCATTTCTTGTTCAACAATATTGGTCCTCTTAGTAGGATCCTCAAACTTCCGTTTTTGAGGAGGAAGGATAGAATCTGACATTGTTTCATTGGATTTCAATGCCATTTGATAATCATTAGGATTACTGTCACAACATTCACGTGGTTTTAATGCTCCTAGCAATTCCTCCCTCAAATCCATTCCAGGTGGTTGTGCCAATTCCTCTTTCAACCACAAGGCACATTCTTTTGGATACACATACCATCGTAAAAGACCCATGTTTGAGTCCTCCGTCTGATTATCCTCTGTACCAAGAATACCATTTGCATCACCCATATTGAGTGCTTGTGTAATATTCATTTTATCATTTTTCGCAATGGACAGTAATAAATCGGCTTGGTGTAAGGTATGATCAAGATGTTGTTTAAGAGTAAGATCATTGTTGTGACTATTAGAATGATTGAAAGAGAATGGTTTAGGAGAAAGGATATCATAATGACTAATCCACCTTCGGTTATCTCCAAGTGGTTTGCCCTGTCGGATATGATGCCTCCACTAAAATATCATATATCATAAATCATAAATATAATCAGATTCAAGTAATAATAATTATCATCGAAATGCAATAATTAGTAAAAAACTTACCTCCCCAGTCCGATGATTACACCTATACTGTGGCATAAACACCCAAGCATGTTTTGCAGTCCAAGCTAAAGCTCTTAATACATAATCAATCTCAATGTCGCATAATCCCTTAAACGGTAAGGAAAGCCTTGTATATCCAGGACGTAATAACTCCGCTTTTTCCTTATGATATAATAAGGCATTTTCAATCTCGTCATTCGATTTGTTGGGTATTTCTATTACTTCCTCTTTTCCGTGCTTATCCAATCGTTTTTGAGTTTTGACTAAACCTAAGAGTCGTTGTGAAAATGGACCTGCACATTGACATCCTCCTCGTGATTGTATTCCAAAGATATCATTAAGTATAGCACAGACGTAATTATAATGTAAGAAACGATGACCACATTTGATCAAGAAGGAAAAAATGGGTATATGCTTTGTTTTTGTGGAAGTTTGATTATTCGTGCCAAGGATTATTAAATTCGGTGCCGTTTGCCGTAGGGTTTGAACGACACGTTCATGCGTTTGAAATTCCATATCCATCAACGTAGGAGGATGATGATGATGATTATGGGAGTTGGAAGAAGACATGATTTGTAGAAATTCATCATGAATCCTACGTTTGACTAAAAAGGTCATCCCAGTCCGAATCACACCGATGATATTGGGGGTACCGCCTTCAAACCGTTCCATCCGATTCGATAAAAATCGATGATGAGTATTGGTAACATAGAAGACCGTCCCACCACCCGATCGTGCAGGTGGTGAAACTTGATCGACTAAATGTTTTTTCATGACAAGGACTCCTGAGGTATTAATCCCTCCCATCATTTTATGAGGACTGAAAAAAATGGCATCTTTGGAAATATTATTCGATTTGTATTTTGAATTTGTGGTGGTAGAGGATGGGTTCATATCGATATCCAAATAGGGAGCACCAGTAGCATAATCAAAAAATGCCAAGGCATTATATTCATGCAATAATGAAGCTATAGCATCTACATCACTTACAAGACCCGTAACGTTGGAGGTTGCCGTAAAGGTCCCCATGAAAATCCGATTTGGACTTTCGTGTCGTAGGTACGATAAACGTTCTTCCAATATTTCTAAATCCACATCACCGGTAGTATTCGATTCTGGTATCGTAATAATTTCACATCCTGATTCTCGCCATGGTAATAAATTCGAATGATGTTCAAATGGACCCACAAATACGACTGGTCGATCCTTCTCTTTGAGAGCGATATTATGCTGATTCAATCCAAGGCAATCTAATAATAGTTGCACACAGGATGTAGCTCCACTTCCAGCAAACAATACTACATCTACAGCAGCTTTACCCGATATACGTGCATTCACATTCTCTGCTACGATTTGTCGTGCTTCTGCGACAAAGGCCGTGCTTTGACTTCCTGTAATACTTGTATTCGTATGAGTATTCCCATAATAGGGAAGACATACATTGGAAATATATTCTTCGACAGATTGCAAAGGTCGCGACGAAGCGGTATGATCACAGTAAATCAAGGGTAAATTTGGATGTTGATGATTCATTTCAAATGGAGATTGAAACGAATTGGTGCCAGATCCAACTACATCATTACGAATTTTGGTTCGAAGTTGGTCTAATTGTTGCTGCTGTTTGTCTGCATTGTTTTCACCTACCACGAGACGATGTTGGGTTTGATTTGTAGAATTGCTGTAAGGGCTTCGTGATGTTTGGGGAAGTGTGGAATGTTCCCATTCGGCAAGACTTGACCCACATTCTAACGTTAAGGATTCGTTCGGGACCTTTTCCGTATCCATCGTTTCCACGCAATGATTGGAATTTGAAAATGGAAATGGATATAGTAGATGTCAATGGATATAG
>Ga0209092_10002248_pt1 | contig 17840 bp, 12 predicted proteins | sample FraStrMetagenome_FD_187446 | JGI IMG/M metagenome (GOLD analysis project Ga0209092, IMG submission 187446) | Marine eukaryotic phytoplankton communities from Arctic Ocean - Fram Strait ARC3M Metagenome (SPAdes) (version 2) | ecosystem: Environmental > Aquatic > Marine > Oceanic | place: Fram...
GTTCAGTGTCTGTCGCCATGATATACTTTTAGACTTCGTGGAGAGCTTTACTTCTTTCAGAACACAGAAGATCAAAGTTGAACCGAACCTAATATTATAATCTTAAAAAAAGTCTTGCATTCCGATTATTATTTAAATATTTTGTTATCTACTGAAGTGTACAGCCACAAAAATTTAATGTCTTTTTCGGCTTTTTCTTCTCACAAAAAAAGAAAGAAAAATGAGCCAAATGCAATTAAAGCGGTCGGTCGTAACGTCATTTGCAAATACTCCAGTGCCCTCTTCGGCTGATGATGCATACAATGAGGGAGTATACGTACTTCATATGGATTCTTCACCTGGTCAACCGATCTGTTGTGCATTAAGCGATTATAGCATCCAATTGTACGATAGAGAAACACTACGAAAAATACATCACATTCCAAATGCTCATGATAGAGCCATCACAGATTTATCATCTATACAGAAGCAAGATCCTGACCCATCAAACTGTAATTCAAATCATGTCCATTTGATAGCTTCCTCGGGCGAAGATGGATTTGTAAAAATCTTTGATGCAAGATTATCCAATAATATACCCACAAAAGCTGCAACTCAAATAAGAGCTCCTCAAGATGGAGAAGAAGTATTAAATTTTTCAGCTGGCTATGATGGTAATTTATTTGCTGTAGGGACAGACAAGGCTCAAATTCATTTTTACGATGTTAGAAATCCATCTGTATTATTGGGGTCCTATGTAGATGCTCATACAGAAGAAGTAACTTGTGTTAAGTTTCAATCCTCAACTACTTCATCAACTCTTTTACTGACTGCTTCGGAAGATGGATTAATAAATATCCATGATACATGCCAAGCTACAGAAGAAACTTCGTTAAATACTGTTTTGAATATTTTAACTCCCATCCGGAAAGCTGGCTTTTTCGGACCTAATTTAGAAGGAGTTTATTGCTTGACTGGAAGTGAAACTCTTTCGGTACATCACCACGATTCGGCTCAACCTATAAATGATTTTGGAGGACTTCAATTAAGAGAAACATTAACAACATCTATTCAATCGGCCTTCCCTATTCAATATCTTGCCGATTGTCATTGGGATGGACAAAACTTATCACTTTTAGCTGGTTCTTATGATGGGCTCACAGCTGCTTTTCAAGTAAATGCGGATTCGATAACACCCACATTTTTCTTAAATAATGGTCATAAAGGGGGGATTCGTGCGTTTGATTGGAATGACTCCGTGGATGGGGCTAATGATTGTATGATTGTGACAGGTGGTGAGGATGCTCGTTTGTGCCAGTGGACTTCCTCCAAAGCAGAAACTTCGTCTTTTGTTCCTTCGTATGCTTCTAACAATAGTAAGAATTCTGCAGCAGCTAGAGGTGCAAAGGCAAGAAAAAAAAAGAAGAAACATGCACAATCTCATAGCCCATACTGATTAATATGAAAGGGAATGAGAAAAACTCAAAGATCTAAAATGAAGTTGCCTAGGTACTTCGTTGTTTTACGCAGCTTTAATGTCAATTGAAAGAAAGAACTAAGTAATACCTTATTTTGCAACAATATTCAAAATTCTTCCAGGAACAAAGATAATTTTCTTAATTTCTTTTCCATCCAACTGGTTTTGTACACGTTCTTGTTTTTTCGCCTCTTCCATAGCGCAATCCTGATCAGCATCCTTAGGAATTTCAATTTCACCTCTTACCTTTCCATTCACTTGAACTCCCATTGTAACAGTATTGTCTATACAGAGCTCTTCGTCGTATTCTACCCATGGATGGTATGTGAGACCCTCCTCTGAACCTGTAAGCATTTTAAAAGATTCTTCGCCTAAGTGAGGCGCAAATGGAGACACCATGATTGCTAATTTTTCAGCAGCTTCGATTGGGCATTTATCTTTGAGGGAGTTTAGATGATTAGTAAGAACCATGAGTGCAGATATAGCTGTGTTGAATGACATATTTTCAATATCTTCAGTGACTTTTTTCATTGTTTTGTGAAGGATTCGGTTGGTTTCTTCATCAATTTCAGTGCATTTGGCATCAGCGGCAGCATTTACGACATTGTACAGTTTGTTTTGGAAACGAACAATACCAGTTACTTGCTCAGTTTGCCATGGTTTTACAGCTTCTAATGGCCCCATAAACATTTCATACATTCGAAGAGCATCAGCGCCTTGCTCACCGACAATATCATCAGGGTTTACAACATTTCCTCTACTCTTGGACATCTGAAGAAAAACGAAAATTGAATTAAAGCCAATCATGAAGAGCAGAAAATTTCCGACAACAATGAACATTTATCTTTACCTTTTCGCCATCATTTCCCAAGATCATACCCTGGTGAACAAGTTTTTGAAATGGTTCTGGATGCTTAGTGAAGCCCAAATCGAACAGAACTTGATGCCAAAATCTAGCGTAGAGTAAATGTAAAACAGCATGCTCTGCCCCTCCAACGTACAAATCAACGGGCATCCAATCATCGTCTGCTTTTGTGCTAAACGCACCATCATTGTTGGAAGGATCCGTGTACCTCAAATAATACCAACAACTACCGGCCCATTGAGGCATGGTATTTGTTTCGCGAGCGAACCATTTTCCGTCTTGAATGAAGTATCTCCAGTCCTTTGCTCTGGCCAAACAACCAGCAGGATCATCACCTGGTTTGAAATCCTCCATGTGGGGTAATTCAAGAGGGAGATCACTTTCGTCAACAGGGATAGCTTGATCAAATTGGATAGTATGTTCGCAATCGTCCAACCTAGGGTCAGCGTCTGCATGATCCACTCCATCAGGGAAAGTAACCTGAAAATGCAACGTATGCAAAAGTTTAAATCATATGAAACTTATCTGAATCAAATTTAAAGAATACACTGGATACTTACAGGAAAGTAAATTGGAATAGGTTCACCCCAGTATCTTTGACGACTGAAAACCCAATCACGAAGCTTATAAGTCGTAACTTTTCCTCCCTTTTCCATTTCTGTGAGTTTATGAATGATAGCCTTCTTCATCTTTGCAGTTGTAAGCCCATCAAGCTCTAATCCATCTCCGCTATTCATTGATTTCCCTTCTCCAGTGAAAGCCTCAGATTTCTCTAACTCTAATTCCTTTCCTTTCTTGGAAACAGGTTGAACAACCCACTTCACATCCAAACCAAATTTCTGTGCAAATTCAAAGTCCCTTTCATCATGTGCTGGTACAGCCATTACAGCTCCTGTACCGTATGATCCCAAGACGTAATCTCCGACCCAAATAGGCACTTGTTCACCTGTAAGAGGATGGACAGCATATCCACCAGTAAAAACTCCAGTCTTTTCTTTTTGTGAAGTACGATCGAGATCTGAACGGGATGAGGTTTCGGTAACATATTTCTCAACTTCCTCCTTTTGGTCCTCTGAGGTGATTTGTGAAACTAGAGGATGCTCTGGAGCTAAAGTAATGTAAGTAACACCCATGACAGTATCAGGACGTGTAGTGAAAACAGTAATAGACTCATTCTCAAGTTGTGGTAGATCAAAAACAATATTACATCCCTGACTCTTTCCAATCCACTGTTTCTGTGCAGTCATTGTACCACTAGGCCAATCTAATCCCTCAAGTCCACTTTCCAATCTATCCGCATAATCGGTGATTTTAAGAATCCATTGACGCAGAGGAAGACGTTTGACAGGGTGATCACCTCTTTCAGATAATCCATTGATTACTTCTTCATTTGCTAGAACAGTTCCTAATGCAGGACACCAATTTACACTAACTTCTGACTGTGTTGCTAGGCCTTTTTTGTATAATTGGAGAAAAATCCATTGAGTCCATTTCACATAATCTATGTCAGTTGTAGCAATTTCGCGATCCCAATCATAGGAAAAACCAAGCATTTTTAGCTGGCGTTTGAAGTTGGCAATATTTGCTGCTGTTGTGGATGCTGGTGGAGTACCAGTGTTGATAGCGAATTGTTCCGCTGGAAGGCCAAAGGAGTCCCAACCGATAGGATGAAGTACATCATATCCATTCATTCTGTAGTATCGAGCCATGACATCCGATGCTAATAGGAAGAGATTTTTTATAATAAGTAGGAGTATAAACATAAATTTACATCTTTCATTACCAATTATTAGGAGGAAAGACCCGGTTCAAAAACATTTTACTTACCTGTGTAACCCTCAGGATGACCAACGTGCAGACCAGCTCCAGAAGGATAGGGGAACATATCCAAAATGTACTTCTTCTTCTTGCTCAAATCTCGTTCCGGAGTTTTGTAGGTTTTTTCTTCTTCCCATTTTTCCTGCCATTTCTTTTCAACGTCCGCAAACGGGTACGCAGTTGATTCTGGTGTTGCTGTAGGCGTTGATTCTTGTGTTGTACTAAATAGTTTAGACATTCCATTGATGCGACTTCTTTGGAGGGTCTTTTGATTGGAAATGCCCAAGCTTGATGCCGCACGATGGCGGAGAGCTGGTGATGGTAAGAAAGCGAAAGCTGAACGGAGCATTAATATAGAAAGTAACGCTTGAGGATGGAGCCTCATTATTCTTGTATATATTTTCAAAAGTGTTTGTCTGTTCGGAGTTTTTACTTGTCTTTGTGGTAAACTCTATCTAATCTCATTCGATTTGAAAAGATGGATTAGAGAGTAATGATGTATAGCTTTGGACCGATGGAAGAAATATACTACTATCGAGGGAAGCAAAAACTGAGTGATAGACAAAAGTATTGTGATAGATGAGGCGATGGAGGTCAGAAAAAACGTCAGTTTCCATATCAACAAATACGAATTCGAAACCATATTGTAGGTCGTGGGAGAAAGCGTAGAATATCTTCATATGTTTTTCTTCTATTTTGAATGACTACGAACTAGGAACAACGTATGCTCAAAACCAGAATCATGTAGACTTTTCGTTCCTTAGTTCCATTTGGCGTCAAAAGAAGGCTAACATGCATATATAAATAAAAAAATTGCATCTTATTATGAAAGTCATCATATTCTTCATGGAACATATTTCACAAAGTCTCACATATTATTGATAGAACAAGAAATTGGTTCATTAGTATTATCATAATGATATCCTATTTCTTTAAAAAAAACGAAAGAAAATGATCATAAAAATCAAAATAGCAAAAGTCTTCAAAATCAAACCGCGGTTACCCTTTTTGATATCATAGAGTTTTCCGATTTCCTTTGAAGCAGCATCTGTTTCCATATATGAATTTTCAACATCATATTCAATATTTTCCAAAACTTCTTCTTGTGCCGAAACGAGAGACGCCATTTTACCGAATACTTGTGTTAATTCCGCTATAGAACGTTCTGCTTTTCGAGCTTCTTCCAAACGTTGTCGAGTCTTTGTACGTTGAGAATATTGCTGCTGTTGCGATTGTTGTTGATCCTTCTGATCATTCGGAATATTTTGTGGATGCTGTGGTTGAGAGGTGGTGCGACGGCGCATCCCATCTTGATATCCACCGTTTCCACCATATCCCCCTCCATAGGCATTTCCATAATTTCCATTATAATTGTTATTTCCATAATAAGTCCCATATGCCGAGGAGGAAGGTTGTCTTCCAGAGTCTGAAGACATAGGTGGTATAGCTGAAGATGTTGACTTATTAGGGTAATGCCCATTGCTTCCATTCGTATGTCCATTTCCAGTATTTATGGATGTTTTTGATATCATAGATGATGAACCTGCAGGTATGGGTTTGGATATGGGTGCTTTTGTCGTCATGGTAAATAAAGGAGAGTTCATTTGAGACGATTTATTTTTTGATATATTCCTACTATTTGCAATTGCAACTCCAGTAGCAACAGCTTTGGCTGTAGAGGCTTTTAAAGGAACAACCGGATTTGAATTCCCTGGATTTGCAACCTTTTGCCCCTGTCTTCCCTCCAATAACTTTCTACGTCTAACTTGAGCTTTTAAAACTTCTCCTCTCATCTCTTTTGCCTTTTGAAATTGAATAGTTTGATCTTTTCCACAATTTTGTAACCATGCTGCCACCAAATCATAATGTTTTTTTCGTTGCTTTCCGCGTCTATTTCGTATCACAATGGTAGTATCTAAATCACGGAAAGGCACAGAACCTTGGGTAGAGATCGAAGTTGATATATCGTGTAATTCTTTCATGTAAGTCTGGAATTGTTGAACATTTTGTTGCATTTCCATTGTAGGATCATTTGTATGTCCACGTCGACGAACCAATGTGGAAAGCGTTTTAAGACATACATCCGATAATTTGAGGACTTGAAGTGCATCTTTTTGAAGTGTGCCAAGTGTCGATCTATGATCATGGAAGTGCTGATTTAATTTCAAATCGCTGCCTTTTATAGGAAGAGATGACGATACCTGTCCATTTCCTGCATCCGCATCGTGTTGAAGTATTTGAAGTGCAGTTCGCGCACAAGCCAGAAGTTCAGATGATCTATCAACTGCATGTATCGTTGGTATTTTAGATCGTGTGGTGCCGTTGATGCTATTTAAATTTCCATTGCTATTTAGACTAGATATCCGAGCACTGTGAGATGAAGATGATAACGATGAGCTTGACAATGAGCCATGCATCCTGCAGGACTGCCAGGGAAAACTTTCGAAGTTGTTGAATTTGATATCGTCGTATAATAATAATAGAATTATTTTATTACTAAGACGTACATACGATTTTCCGCAGCACGACTAACTTATTTTTTTCATATTTCCCATTTTGTAATATGTAGCTTGTGATCCTTTGGATTGCCTTTTGTACAAGAACTGCTGCAACCAAAGAAAGAAATCCATTCGGAATAAATGAATATGGAAAAGATCCATCCTTCTCGTGCAACTCATAACATTGCCAAATTTATATTGTGATACAAAAACTAATCAAATTCTTACTTTTTACTAGTTTTGATTGTTACAAAAATTGAATCAGATGATTCCAGTCTCTACTTTACTGGCCGTATCACTACTAACAAAGAATAACCTAAAAAATGGATGAAGAAATAACCTTAAAATCCAAAACCTCCAAACCCACCAAAACCAGTATTCCTTCTCATCATTGAAATTGCATTATTGCCGCTTTGATCATTTCCATCTTCACTATATTCAATATGTTGTCCTGGACCATCCCCATTCTGCGTACTAACACTCGTTTCTACTCTTCCATCAGGGTGTACTCTCCTAGTTTCTGTGACGGTGGTACGTTTTCCATTAATTATTTGAGTTCTAGTTGATACTGATTCACTAACTTGACCTGACATTCCTCTGCTACTGGAGCTTGAGCTTGAATATGATGAATAATGACTTTGGCCACCATTCATTCCTATATTCTGATGCATTCCATTCATATTTTGATGCATATTTTGTTGCATGTTTTGCATCATTTGATCCATCATTCCAAAACCGCTACCAAACCCTCCACCGAAACCACCTCCTCCAAAACCGCTTTGGAAGAATGGGTCCTCTCTTTGCATACCTCTGTTCATACCATTATTGTTAAATTGTTGTTGATGGAATGAATGATGATTTCCAAATTCCTGCTCAAATACTCGACTAAACATTTCAAAGGGGTCCCTAAAACCAAAATCAGAGTCAGTTCGTTGGTATCTATGATTTCGAAAGGGATCATTGTTCATACCAGAAAAACCTGATTCCTGCTGAACATCATACTTGCTACGTGCTTCTTCATCACCCAAAATTTGATATGCGTTGGATATCGCTGTGAAACGTGCTTCTGAATTCTCTTTCTCTTGGGCAGAAGCTCCGCTGGGAAGTTTGTCTGGATGGTGTTTAAGTGCTAATTTTCGGTATGCTTTCTTGATGTCAGTCGACGATGCGCCTTTTGAAACTCCAAGAACTTCATAAGGGTTTGATTCCATGCTTTCCTGTGTGTTATTTTAGGGGAAGAGTCTAATACCTGATGTTAAAACATTCAGGTGCTGAATTCAATTTTCAAAATTCGGCGTGATGCGGCTTCTTTCGATTTCGTTCCCTAAAAATCATACTGCTAAATTCCTAGATCTTTTTCTTAGTATAATTCAATCGTAGATATTATTCAGAGCAGGCAAAAATTCAAGCATCTTAAAAATCCTTGTTTTGTTCATTGCTGCTATATTCATACGTATTACACCTGAAGTCGTTCAAATAAATATCTTCATCAGAATGGATATTGGTGCTCGTTAAGTTGATTATGTTACTTGTTAATGCCGTGATCTAAATACTTCATCTCTGAACGATAAATTAAATATATCCAAAAATAACTGCTATATATTGCACATCAAGATAAATCAATTGGCATTTAAAAGAGAGATATTTAACCTTCCAAAAAAATCATTTTTCAATCCTATTCAGGATTAGTTTTTTTGGCGTTTTTTTTATTTGAAAAACCTAAAAGGATTGCCAAAATCAGATCATTCAGACTTCCGTATGTTCTGGCCATCCAACTAGTTCGTATGTTGCAGTTCGATTTCTTTGTTCGGTTACGCCCTCTGTAAAACAATTCCAAATATTTTGTTACATTCGGTCGAAACAATTGTTATGAGCATGTAAAGGCATCTCTATCGAAGAAATCAGGCTTTCAATTTTTAGATGCAATCTACCTAACGAGTGAATCTATAATCGTCAAATAGTTTCAACTTGAACAAAAAATTACGCATGCAAGTTAAATTCATCAACACATAGTTCTGGAACTTGGACGAGAATGATAACCAAACATAAAATTATGATGAAATTAATATATCTGGAAGCTAGAAATCAAAGCAATAGGGGACTCTTCTTAATTCAAGATTAGACTTGCAGTTATTCAATTGCTTGCAAAAGCGAACTGATCAACAAGAGCATTCCTTTTTTTAGGTGTGGCTAAGTGCCACCAATACTAGCTTACAGATAATTAGCTTTACCGTAGGAGATTTAATTTTTTTCAACTTGCACTCTCTAGAGCGCAGTTATTTACATCTACTAGTTTTTGTTGAAAATTAACCGTCACATGAAGACTAAGTACTTTCTTCATGTGACCCTTCCTTGACCATCTCTTCTATATCTTCTTCAATGTTGCATAACTGTATGTGTTTGGTGTCGATCAAGAATTATTGAAGGTACTATTTATTAATTACTATGTTTATAGTAGTCACAATGACTGACATGGTCAAACTGCACAGGACTTCTTAAATCTCTACCTTAGGTTTTCACAGAATTATCTTCGTATAATCTCTAGAGATAATTAAAAATAAAGAGAACCCAAACATCAGGTTCATTTTCGGAGAAATGTATCTTGTTTCAAAAATAATTGCTCTTTCCAGAATTTTTTACCAATCCTTAAAATACCCTTTTTTGTTCAACCTTCAATATCATCGATTCTTTTCAACTATCGATAAAAATGATAAATTTCATTCGATTTATGGCTATTCTTTCAATTACAGCTTCTCTCATGATGATATCTTCATCAATAAAACTGAATAAGAGTATAGTCAGAGAAAAGGAGTTAGATGGAAAGGTAAATAACCTAAACAAGCATTTATTTTAACATAACATTCTGCAACTGATTCAAAATTTCTGACATATAATATGAACTAGAAGGCAAGATCCTTAAGAATCGCCGAGCAGAATTTGAATCTTTTTGGCTTTCCTAAGCTGACAAATCGCTTGAGGTGTTTCTTTGAAATCAACATCTTTCTTGCAGTTCCAACCATGAGCCCAACAACCAATGATACATTCTTCCCAACGCCGAGCCCAACAATTAATTTGACATCCAGCCCATCCATTAATCTCACGATGATTCCGTCCATTAGCCCCACGATTAACTCTACCCTTACCCCCACCTATAGATCATCAAAAAGTTCATCAAGCAAAAGCAAGAGTGCAAGTAAAAGTAGTAGTAGCAAAAGTAGCAGCAGTAAAAGTACTTCTAGCAAAAACAGCAAAAGACAAAGTTCCAGGATTAACAACAATAGCAAACAAGGAAAGGAATGCATCAAGAAAATGAAAGAAAATATCAAATTTAGTCTGATATAGATCTCTTTCGTTTTCTTGATTCCAAAATCAAAGGATACTCTTTTTCTTCTCAAAAATACAAGTCTTTAATTGTCATAACAAGATTTTACTAATATTTTAAAAGTGTTGAGTAATCGATTCCACTTCATTATTTTCTTCTCATTTTTCTGGTATTCTGATTTACTGACATGTCACATATTCAACAAGATACAAGCTCGTAAAGCTTCTCTTTGAGTTAAAGTAATCATTCTCTGAGAGATGATTGTATGGTTGTAAGTAAATTATGATTGCTATTGTTAAAAAAATTGGTACAAAAGCTTCTAAAATTGTTTTTATTCTAAAAATGTAATAAAATTATTTATTTCTTTTTTCTTAATTGGAATATAGCAGGCAATTTTTTTGCGATGTTTTTCAAAAAGATCATTTGTCTCAGTGCCTAAGTGGAACGTGAGAATAGAACATGTCTTCATTTGAATTTATTTAATTTCTTATTTAGTAGACTCAAATTTTCTGCATTCAGAAAGAACCTATTTAAAAAACGTTGTAAATAGAATTGTTCTTTGTAAGTGTTAGTTCAAAATTATTCCGTAAACGAATAAATGTGCTACACGATTTTTAATATGACACACGTTTCACCTTTAGATGTAATAAGATCAATGCCAAGCCCGGTGCCTCAACGCTTTACACAACTTTATTACAGTAAGAGAAGATAAAAAGGGATAAGATCACACTCTTGATTGAGTGTTCATTTCTCACTTGTATTCACTGCTTCAATGGCCAGATAATGAGACATTTATTATAGAAACTGTAAAACTTGATAAAATTTTCCAGATTGGATGAAAATGGAAGGCAATTGTGAGGTTCCAACGAGATCAACCCAGATATGTCCATACAGTATATTGGAACTGAATTGGGGTGCTTCAAAGCAAGAGATAGATAACGCATACCGCCGCCTCGCTCTTTTACATCACCCACGTAGAAGAAACAACAATTTATCAAACACAAAAGAAATCTTTTCTTCTCGTGAAAACCAACCTTTCGGAAATGATTTTACCTTTAAACCATCTATCATACCTAATTCAACCTCTTCTTTAAGTCAAGTATCGAGGCAGAAAGCAAATGAAACAGCTTTAAAACACCAAGAAATAGATCATGAAGATTCTGAATTAAACTCTTACCAAAAAAATCAGGAAATAGAATGGAATTTTTTGCTTCTTAATGCAGCTTATGAGACTTTATCAGAAAAAAGTTCCCGGAAGCGTTATGACGAAATATCGAATAAGATGCATCAACAAACCAGCAATAGTGGCCATGATAACATGTTAACTGAAACTGATGATGATAGCCAAAAATCTATAAAAGAAATATCTCCAACCTGTGGAAGTAGCTTACAAGAAATAATTGCGACATGCTCTCCTTCTCAATTATCCAAAACAAAGGGAAAGAAAAAATATGGAATTCATTTGAAGCACTATTCAAACTACCTTGAAGACGTAGACGATGATGACACAACAATAAATACTCAACAATCGTCATGTACGTTTGCTTCGAGCAATGTAATGTTGAGATCACATTCATATGATTTTGGAGGTCCTTTGAGTTCTATGTATATTGCAAGAAATCACAATGCGTTTACAGATCCTTATCAATTGTTCAATAAAATGTTTTATTCTGACATATTTCATACTACTACAAAAAGTGAATATAGCAATTCTAATCAAGCAGATGCAGCTCATGATGACGAATTAGAGCAGTGGCGGATAAATTTTCTTCTGCAAAGAAAAGAACAAGAGAGAAGAGCAAAAGGACTGGGCCAATTAAGTGAAGGGCCACATAAGAACTTTTCTGATCAGAAACCATTCAATTCATTCCCCCTTAATAATATATCAAACATCAAAAAGGTGACCAAAAATAAACGTAAAGAGAATGGACTTCTTCTTTGTGGCTCGGAATCTAATGCATTGCTTTTTACGTCAGATCAGAGACAAAATTCTTCAAATCAAACAAAAAAAACAAGCACAATTGTCAATGGTAACAAAGTCTACAAAACAATAAGAATAAAGAATGGTTTTAAGATGATAAAAACAGAGACAATAAGAATCAATCCAAAAACAGGAAAGAGTGAAAAAACCATAACAGTGACTAAGGAAGAAATAGAGGAAACAAATGACTCATTCGTAAATGAAAATGTGGAAAGTACAGAAAGAATGGAGAAAGAAATAACCTTAAAAGAGCAAATTGAGAATTGGTTTACAGGGTCAGATGATAATGGAGGCTATCCTATACATTCCGAATCATCTGATTCTGCAGCAATACTGGGAAATAAAAGCCTCTTCATTGGTTTGATAGATAACATGAAAATGTCATCATGTAATAAAAAAGTTGGACATGAATCAAATACTGTGTCAGCTCCCTCTCTGTGTGATGAAATAAAAAAGATCATAAATTCATGTGGCCCCCTTATACCATGACAGAAACCATTTATTAATAAAAATATTGTGTATTAAACTAAACGTAAAAGTTTCCTCTTTTGTGAACGTGCAACCATGAAGTCTACTACAAAACTAATTGCTTTTTCATAAGATATTGTACAAATGAAGCCTAATATATTTCGCGAAATGAATTTAAGTTTCTTCCACTTACTTATCCTGTGTGAAAATTGCAGGCAAAATTTATGGATATAATTATGAATTTTAGTTTCTCACTTTGTTATTACCATAACTTTAAACAATGTTCAAAACCAAACTCATGACATGACATAGCAAATCTTCCGAAAGCAGCATGACTGGCAGTTGCCCATAATGGAAAAAATTGATTTTGATAATAGCCAAAGAGAGAAATAGGTTTGGAGATCCACATTTCATAGAATAGTAAAGACGGTCCTGTCATGCCTGATATGACTAACTTCGCAACTCTTTCTGGACTCATCATCTGGCGATCCCAAGATCCGTAAAAGGATGTCTTCCCTGTTTGTCTCTTCGCATCTTTGTACAAATTAGTTGCAACTGGGCCTGGAAGAGCAAAATTCACTCTAAGCCAAGGATTTTCGATGTTTAGAGATGAAAAGTACCCATGCAAAGCATATTTACTAGCACAATACGACGATGATAATGGTCCAGGAATTTTACCAAATCTAGATGACATTACCATGATATGTCCAGATTCACGTTCTTGCCATTTGTCTCTTTTGATAAGCTCATTTGATAGATTCACCGGACCCTCATAATTGACTTTCATCAAGTCTACAGTTTCTGATATTGAAGTGATCAATGCTGGTCTTTCTTGGAACACAGCTGCATTTAGGATTAAAATATCGACAACTCCATCATTGAGAGCACTTTCTACTGCAGTTTGAAATTCTTCTGAAGACCCCATCATATCAAATGGAACAAGAGTCGTTGTCTCTGTATCTAGGTTGTTATTCGTAACAATTTCTTCTAATTTCTCCCTTTTTCTGGCGGATAAGATTAAATGAGCTCCTGCATCTCCAAGCTGCTTCGCAAACTCAGCACCTATACCAGAACTAGCACCTGTGATCCAAATTCTTTTCCCGCCATATGAAGATTGTAAATGGTTTCTAGTTACAAAAAATTTGTCATATAAGAATAATGACCAATTGCAGTCCAAAGCGAAGATGCATGCTATACAAACAACTAGTATTTTTGCAACGTTTCTTCTTCTCTTCGTGGATTTTGAAATTTCCTTCATAATGTTGTTCCTTGACCTTTCTTCAATGCTGTTCGTAATTTAAGATGTTGTCAATATGGTTGTCTTAATTTGCAAGAAGTTCGTTTCTATGGTACTCCACCTCCACACAATTGCTTTTATATGTGTTTTTGATTTTGTTGTAAATAAAAAATACAAATAAGTAACAGTATTTATTTAAATAAACAAAATATCCAGAAACACCCTAATTAGTAAGCTATTATGAAGATTCAAATCAAAGACACTACCAAGCATTTATCTTAAAAAATATAAATGACAAACAGCATATTCTTCATATCAATATTGATAACACTTTTCAACATTTATTTATGTGTGATTCACTTGTTTAGTCGTAAAAAAAGATACTTCATTTACGTGCATGATCAATATGTCACCGACAGGTTCATATCAATTTAAGAAGTGTCGCTAGGAACAAACAATACCATCAAAGTCACCTGAAAGGAAAATGGACTTTGTAAGCATCGAAGACTAATTAAAAGTTAATTAGGAATCTGCTCCAACATAACGGCAATTATAGTTCCTTTTTTACATATATTTTTTTTCAAAATGAAGATAGATATTAGCTTGAAAACTTCAAGTGATGCCATTCCCATGTACAATCAAATCATACGTTTCACGACACAAAAAGAACCTTTACATAGAATATTCATATGTGTTTTAAAATATGTGGGATATTATTCTTCATAATCCCCGTTCCTTTTTGTTTTGCAAATGCATAAGAACATCTAGTAAGCTTTTCAATAGACAACATAGTAATCCCAACAGTGCTGTGCTCGATCGCAGAATTTGACCCTGTGAAAATGTTTGAGCAATCTTTGAAATCTACTAAGGATAAAGCTAAGTGGCTTGAAACTGAAATAAATAAAGGTCCGCAGAAAAAAGAACATAAGGATGCGATTTCAAAGGAACTGATATCACAAAAGGCCAAATGGCTACAAGAAGATATTGAAAAAACTCCAGAGAAAAAAGACCATAGTGAACCTATTTCTAAAAGCCTTGCATCGGAAAAGGCAAAGTGGCTAGAAGAAGAAATCAGCAAAGGACCAACTGTGAAACAAACAGAAGTTGAGCCGATGACAAGAAATTTCACGGCCTTGAAGATGAAAGTGATTCAGGAACAGCAAAAGGAATATTCGACAAAGGGACAAACGAAAAATGAAAGCCCTTCTATTAGTAGGGGTAACCTTGCGGTAGAACGTATGGCATCTATTAAAGCCCAGCAAGAAGCATTTGCAAAGAAAGGTCGAAAAACTGAAAATGATACTATCCAACCGATCAGCAGAGGGAAATTCGCAGCAGAGCGAATGTCGTCCATCAGAGCACAACAAGAAGAATTTGCAAAGAAAGGTCAGAAAATAAATGCTGATGTTGTTTCTCCTGTCAGTAGGGGTAATATAGCCTCAGAGCGTATGCAATCTATAAAAGCGCAGCAAGAAGAGTTTGCGAAAAAAGGGCAAAAAAGCTCGGATGATTTTGAGAAGCCTTTTAGTAAGGGAAATTTAGCAGCTGAGCGCATGGCATCTATCCGAGCTCAACAGGAAGAATACGCTAGAAAGGGTCAAAAACCTGAGAATAATGCAGTGTCTCCGGTCAGTAGGGGTAAATTAGCAGCTGAACGTATGGCGTCTATTAAAGCCCAACAAGAAGCATATTCAAAGAAAGGCCAAAAAGGGGAGAATGACGTGGTGGAATCCATCAGCAGAGGTAACATAGCAGCAGAACGTATGGCATCCATCAAAGCTCAGCAGGAAGCATTTTCTAAGAAGGGACAAAAAATTGAAGATAATAATTTAGAAGATGACAAGGAAGAACAACTTTCTGGAATTAAAGCTGTGGCAAGCAAATTTGGTAGCACCGTGAAGCCAAAATCTTCCGTACAAAAGCGTATGGAGGCACTTGAGCAAAAGCAAAAGGAAGAAGCAATGAAACATGATCCAAAGGCGTTCCAAACAGTGAGCTGGAGAGCTGAGAATAGTCATGGACGGTTTCAGAAATCAACAACAGATTCAAGAGGAGTTGCCCCTAAGAAAAGCCTGACTGATTTGCCGTAGTAGCATCGGCGAGTTATGCTGGACCAACGCATTCAATATATATATCAATCAAGACTAAGCTTCCATATTTTCGTTTTCCGCCGGTTCCACTTTATCAATCTTGGCAGAGTTCAATTCTTTCTTTATATTATTTTGATCTTGCTCTTGTAGAAATTTGCGACAAATAGTCCGCATCCCTTCAGTACAAGTGTATATTTCTTCTTCTTCATTATCTCCTTTCATTTTTCGTACAGATATTAATTTACGCTTCATAAATTCATGCTTTAAAGTTTGCTCATCCAAAGTACTCCAATCCTTTGCTTCCAAGCTTTTCTTTGCCTCTAAAATAGATTTCATTGTTTTATCGCTTGCCTCTCTCAACTCATAGCCTAATTTTGTTTCCACTTTGCCCAATTTACGTCCACGTTCGAAAGAGCTACTTTGCTTAATTTTCAACGCATTTTGAATAAAATGATTCTTGACAGATTTACGCAAATCACGGGCGGCCAAAGTAACATCCGAATGTGTGTTATGGCCCCATGTTCGTGGATCATTGACAACAAAAAGAGGTACATTGGCTTCCTTACAGCATCGGGAGAGATGTAATAAAGATCCAGGAACAGAATACATTGCTGCGCCATCAGCAATAACTGCATGTGGTTTGTTGGAGGCCCAATTCTTTGCATTTGTAGAGTCAATACCGTCCGATTTTTGTGGTTTTATGATGAATGGGAATAGTAAATAACGCTGAATAAAAGATGTAGAAGATGGAATGGATGCGCGATAAAAATTACCAAAGATTATACGTGATATTCTAGAGCTCTGTTCCAACGGTTCAGTGAATGGTACCTTCCCACTGATCTAGAATAAAATAAATTTCATTATGATTAGATGATCATAGATAGTGTTGATAAAAAAAGGAATAAAAACAGAATGACAACAACTTACTCTGAGTTCCATTTCTTCAATCCATGCTTTTTGATACCAAGGAAAATCTTGCTCATCAATACTTGATTTTCCATCTGTATCATTTTTTCGATTCGGACGATATGAAAATCTTCTCTTCATATTTTTGGGGTTCAGATTAGAAACCGATGCCTCAAGTAATATTGTTTTATTCTTTTTACCACATCTTGATAATGATCGAACCATGCTTTTCTGTATAACTTCCATTTGCTCAGGATTTAGCTTTTCTTGTGGATGCCTATCAATAGTTGCCTTAGAATGTTCGTCCGAGTTGGAAGTGCTGTTCCCAAAGACATTTTGTGGTTTTTTTGCCTTCACTTTGTTTGGGTAAGCAATACCATCAGGAAAGATCTAATGGTTTCAACAAAAGCAAGTCAGTAAATACTGTTAGAAGATAAGTATTGTATACTTTGAATAGTAATTTGACAAAATTGTTTCTCACCGCACTAAGATCGACAACACATTCTTCATCAAACATTTGGCGGAACTCTGGAAGATCAATGACTAAAATTCGAAGTGTTTCGGGTACTCCACTTGGTCTCATGACATTTTTATCCTGTAAGTTGCGTTCTGAGCGATGATAATTTAAATATGACTTGCTAGCAATCTTGTCTAAAAAATCTGTTTCGATAATACCCCGAGTCTTTGCATTGTCTTTGCTAAGTGATTCGACTGTTGCAGTACCATCAGAAGATGTAGTACTTTGACTTTGAGATAAAACAAAGATAGATGCTGAAATCGCAGTTCCTACATTTGCCAGAGTTTGAGTGTGTTTTGATCTACACTGAGATAGGAAACGTAACATTTTCCAAGGAGCTGTGTGGGTGGTAACAGCAGTTTGACAGCAATACTTTGAACGAGTGTCACAAACTATCAAAACAATTCGTTTCCTTCACAAAATAAATACATAACAAGTTTTTGCCGTATGACTATACGTTTTTTACGTACCTATTAAAAAAATTGCCGTGGGATCATGTCAATAAATTCCAATTAATCGTTCGTAAAAAAAATAAATTGATGTAAATTCGTGTATCAATCTACAGGACTTTTGATTTATGTGAAAGTAAAGGAAAAATACCGGGAGGGTCGCACGGATGAAGTTGTTTCCATCAAGTATGGAATTTCCGCTTATTTTGATGGTTTCAAGTAGCGATTGACAC
>Ga0209092_10002250_pt1 | contig 17836 bp, 8 predicted proteins | sample FraStrMetagenome_FD_187446 | JGI IMG/M metagenome (GOLD analysis project Ga0209092, IMG submission 187446) | Marine eukaryotic phytoplankton communities from Arctic Ocean - Fram Strait ARC3M Metagenome (SPAdes) (version 2) | ecosystem: Environmental > Aquatic > Marine > Oceanic | place: Fram...
GGAACTTGGCTACCCTACTGCATCTTCTTCAGTTAATGTAACTCTCACTGTCAACGACGTAGAAGCTCCGACCGACATAACAGAAGCAGCAGTCATTGCTAGTATTTTGGTTGCGGCTCTAACAAATGTAGTCGCTAGTGTTACAATACCAGAGGGTATACAGCTCACTGTTACAGCTACTATTTTGAATACTTTTATCCTCAGTTCTTTGATCAGTAGGAGGAGTCTTCGAGCATTGTCTGATCCAGATGAAACTGTGAGCATTTCTTTAGCCTTTGCTCTTATTTATACATGTACCTCGCTGGAGTCGTGTCAAAATACACAGTCAGGAGTCATTTCTGATATCATGGCAGCTCTTCTAGCGGCACTATTGGCAGCTTTGTCAGATGGTTCGTTGCATTCGGAAATTCTGACTATCGCCACCACACAAAATGTAACTGCACTGCAAAATGTTACCGTTCCTGAAGACGGAAATCTAGTTTCAACCACTTTAAATCATGGTGAATTTTCTGGTGCAGTACCTGACGAATTCACTTTTGAAGTCCTCAATCAGTATTCGGTCACTGCGTGTCAATGCCACGACTTCTCGGTCCAATGTGTTACCGAGCCTACACCAATCAAACAAAACGAAGTCTTTGCTGTTTGCATCACGCCAAGCTCAAACAATGTTCATATTTCTAACTTGGATATGACCATTACTGGTGATAACGGTTTCAGCTATTCTCCTGTTTCCTATGGAGAAACCACATATGTAGCCAATGCTCCAATCTCGCAAGTGCTTGAATATCAAGCAATGAATGTAGTTATGGTCAAAACGTTACTGGTTGGAGGGTTTTTCAATGTAGGAGGGGGGAGCAGTACAGTGTCTGTATCTGGAAATGCATTTCTAGAAAACTCGCCTGCTAAGACGAGTGCTAAAACAACAGGTGACTTCGAAATATTCTTACAAGTTGACATTGATTTTGGTGCAGGAGAAGATGTGGCCGAAAAAGGTTGTTTCATGATGCTTTTGAAGTCCCTAGTAGGTTAGCTTCTTTCATAGATGATATCAAAGGAATCGAGCTCTTTTTTCTAGCTTTTTTATCGAAGAATTCGTTTGTGTCTCCATCTCTATAAAATTAAAATATTCTATTATTATTATATTAAATATGAATTGCATGTGAATGTGCAAAAGCAACAAATAAGTAGTCATACATAGTGGAAACAGATTAGTATTTTTATGACTTTGTTTATCAATAATAATCTACAAGTTTTTCTAGAGCAATGAAGTACCTTTGCTTTTTTCGTATACAATTGGCATTATAGGGGATTTAGTAAACAAGTTGTTACGCAAAGCTGTCTTCGGATACAGAAAGTAAGACACATATGTTTTATTTGTGTGTGTATTGCTTAATGAGTCTTTTCACATAGGTACATATATTGCTTTCGACATAAATAGACAGGACTAACGCTACTAACCTTCTTTTTCGGAATCTACTTTCTGATTGTAAATGACTTCGTCCATTTAAACTTCTGTATGGAGTTCTTTTCTTCCTTAATATACCCTGTTTTCATTCGCAACTCATATGCAAACAGTGAGAAATATTCTTACATACGTAATACAGAATGTCCGAATTAAAGATAAAACCGGCTTTTAAAAACAAAAATATATTTACATAAAAAATGAGAGATTTTATTGCTTGAGGCACCAGTACACGCACGACATCTTTACATTTGTTATTCATTTTTTCATATCTGCAACATTTGCTTGGAACATAGCTTAGCATAGTCATAATGCTTAAAGACTCTACAAAAAGATATTAGAAGGCTCAAGTGAAATTATTATTATAAAAAAACATGATTATAATTGCTATTAGCAGATGCTTTAGATAGAGCAACACATGAGTATTTCAATACAAAAATGGTAGAAGAATTTTTGTATCTTTACAGGTTGAATCATCAAAAGGAATATGCCCTCAGCTGTTATACCTATAGTCATGTTTGCACATTAAAACATAGTATCCATATGTAGCTACAAAATTATTGAATTAAAAAGGATTACAAAAACACATTTTTACTAGCGCAAAATCTAGCACTAACATATACCCCTCGGAAACATGGATATTTCAATGATTGAATTACGGAAATTAATACATATATATATTTCAAGGACTCAATCAACTGTTCTGATTTATAAATTAGTACATTAAAATAAAATACGATTACTGATTTATAATTTGTCTAGTTAAATTACGGAAATTAATACGTATATATATTTCAAGGACTCAATCAGCTGTTCTGATTTATAATTTAGCACATTAAAATAAAATATGGTTACTGATTGATAATTTGTCTAGTTGAATTATTTGGTATTCATAAGTTGGCAACTTAAATGATATTTTAACAATGAAATATCAATCAATGGGCTGATTTTTAATTCAATAACATTTATTATAATTCAGCATCAAAAGATTAATTCATACACTGAATTTTATTATCTCATCGTTGAATTACAATTTAAAGTATTTGGTAATTTCAAATTCAATACAATACTGATTTATGATTAAACGGCTACTGTTTTTTATTTCATGTATAGTTAAAATATTATCTAAAATATGTATTCTCACCAAACCATTTATACTGCAACATGCTACGGCACAGTGTTTGCAAGGAGCTCTACAGAGAATTGAGTTTCGTCCATATCCTCTGTTTCTGCCACATCCTGAGCACTATCAAATTCCTCATTTTGAGACAAATTGTGGGGTGTTACAACATTCGCAAGGAGATCAGTGTATAGGACTACACTGCTTGGTGACTCAATATTGGAGGTCTCATCACTGTGTGCTGGTTCAATTTCATTGATCATGCAATGATATTTATTGCGTGTCTTGAATTTCTCTTCTAACTCTTTACATAATGGTGTAGCACGTGCTGTTCCTACCAAGCGACAGAACTTATTGAGTTTATGAAAATCATTAGAGGCCCATCCTGAGTACTTCTTGTTGGACACTAATTTCCTTTTTCTTGGGTGGTCACTTGAACTTGTTCCTATCTCTTGTACCCATGAATCCCAATTAACACTCAAGAAAAAGATAACTAAGGCCTCATCACTTGGAGTACAACAATCCTGAAACATAACAATCTGTTTTTTATAGCGATTGAAATTGTTATACCCACTTGCAATAGGACCAAATTCTTCCAGAAACAAAAAAAAACATTCTTCTGATTCATCTTTATTCCCTTCGTTATGCACCAGGTCAATAGTAACTTTTGACAGAAGGTTCTTTTCAAAATAAACAAATTTGTTACTTGAGTTATTTTTTGCTTCCTTATATAGGCCTGAATAGTTAAGACAACGTAAGTGAGATATAAAGGATGAGGAAAAATTGTAACCACATGTAAAGTTTAGTACTGAACTTACCTGATTTTTACGAGAAGTTCAAGGAAAACAATTGTTAGCGAAGTATATGAATGAAAATGCAATCAATTGAACTTACGAGTAAAATGTTTTTTGAGATTACTGCATATACTCCCACGTTTGCAATTAATAGCTTTCCTGATTCTGTCTTTTGCCTTTGTCCACAGCTGAATACGAAATGCTGGAGACATAGTATCAGGCTGTTGATGACAGGATGTGTACTTGGTAAGAAAGGCATGCCCAATACTCCCCTCATCCTCGTAACTATCCAACTGACTGTCACTAGTAATAAATTTCACTTGGTGAAATAAATCTTCAAGTGTGTAAGTATTACTTCCTCGTAAAGTCAACGAATACAAACACGTAGAACACGTAGAAACATACTAGAAAACGAAAAATTCACTGAAAATTGGGAACAGCCAATGACAGGAAAAACGAAAGAAGCGGCGAAAGCAGCCCGTATGGTATCTCCCTCAAAGAGATCACCAATCAGATCAAAGAAAAGAGCGAATAGCAGAGAACGGAAAAAAAGAGTCTCAAAATCAGGAGACAATACGACCAAAAATTCAAATTCTACCAAAAACCATATAAAAGTAGACACGGACGGAAACGAAAGGACCTTAGAAGTAAAACCAGAAAACCGTGATGAATTATATACATTATTAGGAAAAGTAAATGGAAAAGACCTTGAAGGAGCATCACTAAATAATTTGCGAGAAATAGCGTTAGAATGGAAAGATTATCATGAAGACGAAACAGATATTTTATCAATGACTAAAAAGGAGCTCGAGTGCCAACTAATTGAATGGTCGATGGAAATTAAGAACAGGATGGATATAGATGAAGTCCCGCCCCTCCAGGAATCTCCAAATGAGGGATTGGATCTTTCTCATATAAAAAACATGCAGCAATTGGAAACTTTTTCAGAACTTGAACTAATCAAGTATTTGCATCATAACAGAGCAGGTACCCAGATAGGAGATATGTCAAAACTACCGGATAAAGACATTGAGTACCTAAGGATACAAACAATGCGATCTATCCAATATGATAGAGCGAAAGATATCAAAGCAACGATGAAAGACACCCTCTTTTACCTAGAAACGTCTGATTACTATGAAGACCTACACAAAGACCTATTTGTATTAAAGCATCATGCAACTAATTGGAAAAGGTATAAAAATGAACCAGTCGAAGATATCCAAAACGAAAATATTAAAGACGTACTATGCAACATGCTTGAAGATGCAAGGAGTGAACTAGAACAAAAGAAGCCCCCACCATTCAAAATTGATTTACAAACCCAAATCGAGATGAACCCTGAATTCGAATGCGAATCGGAAGAGCACAGACACCAGGTGGCATCATTGATAAGGCAAATTATTACTGAGCAAGCTGAAGATCTATTAACAAATAAGTCAATAGATAGTACGAAAAATCTTATGCTAGCATGGGCTAAAGCGAACTTATTAGACCCAACAAAAATCAAAAAGATGAACGAAGATGAATTAAGAGAATATTACACTGAAACCCTCCAGAAAGTATGGGATGAACGTGATGAAGCAAACCCTGATGAAGCAGAAGAATTACGAACACTAATTGATTCAATCAAAGATGAAGAGGATATCAATGAAAAACTCTTCGCTAAGATATCTAAGAAACAACTGGAGCTCTATATTTACCACAAGCGTGCAGAGCATAAGGATTACGTTGACGAAAATACTATCTCAAAAGCAACAAGAGAAGACCTCATCCAACAAATAATCAATAACTCAAATCTTGAAAAATATGTACCTACAATCAGTGAGACAAAATATTTCTTGGGAAACGAAGAAATGACTCAAAACATAGAAGGCATTACCATTCAAGAGAAAATTCAACATTTAAAAAATTGGAATTCCTTCTGTGGAATCAATACTTCTACAGAGGAATTCGACGATGAATTTATTGAGCTGGCGTTCAGAGAAGCTATCGATAATTGGTCAAACCACCCTGACAAACCCAAATTTGACAAAAAGGTTAAAAAAATGAGTGACATTATTGATTCAGAAGAAGATCAATGCCGCACGAGTGATCAATTACCTAAATTGGAAGCAAAGATGACCAATAAGGAAATCAACTCGCTAACGGAAGCTGAAGCTCAAATGGTCTATAAACAATACATTGTTGATAAAGGGTTTGAAGAAGAACAAAAGGATCTCCATAAAAAAACGAATGAATGGGTGTTAACTCGTATTACATTTATTAGGGATGCGCTATATAAGAGAGCAAATGAACTAGATACTATCTTTGAAAGTGAAGACCAAGAATCAATACAGTTACTACAGGACACGATGGATATCACTGCAGAATTAACTGACCGAGAGATAGATAACATGGACTCAGAGACTTTAGCGAAAGTATATTATAAACGCAACAAAATTGAAAATATTGCGACGAAAATCAGTGGTTATTTTCTATGGTCTGACTCCACTCTTAGAAGAGCCATCAAAACCATCCGTAATGAAGACAAGGAGAAAAATAAGAAAACCCTAGTGAGCAGTCTCAAAATCGGTAAACATCAAGGAAGAAAAACCATTCAAACTTCACTCCCTGGAAAAGCAATGAATACATGGCGTTATTCAATGAGCTTTAAAATTGGACCAGAGTATAAAGGAACGGACGGATTAAAACGATACTTACAATATGTCTTTCAAGAAATGCAGTCCTATGATGAAGGAGTGAAAATTCTGCAATGGAATGACGATTCTACCCAAAATGGACTGGATCACATTAGTAAATTCCCCAAAACGATCACGTCATTGAAGAAGTATTTTGACAATGCGCGTCCCCAGAATAATGGCGGCCAGGTGTATGTGAAAGTTAGAATCGGTCTACCAATCACATCAGACCGAGAAACTTTTGAAACCGACTTCAGAGGATGGGCTAAAGGAGAAGATCTTCGTCTTTACGAATGCACAGTGCAACACCATAATACCAGGTCGGTAGGATGGCTCGTATATGCCCCAAATTCACTCAATGGAAAAAAATGGAGTAAAGCCGTAATGAAGATGTATGCCCAAACCGCACATAATACCCCGGGAGCCACAATTACCGTAGGAGTAGCGTGGAAGGCTCTCAATGGGCAGTATGAAATTGCGCAAAAAGACAAACTATATGCCATGCATGTTGAATGTCCATTTGACCAAGTGACCCAGGTTAAAAGATTTCTTCGCTTCCTATCAAGAAACAAATCGTATCCCCTAGGAGTCAAATTCCGTCTCATGGCAGATTTTACAGTTCACATGAAGGAGAATAATAAAGAGAAACACCGATACATGGTAAATAAACACCGAGCCTTTCTTTCCCAAATCAAGCGAGTAACCTGCACACAAGTTTTAAGCCTTGATAAAAAGATCAAAAATACTGATACATCTATAAGACAGATCGTCACGGATATACGTGATAACGCAGACGAAAAAAAAATATTTGGTTCCATCGACGAACACTGGAGCAACCCTTGCGGATGTACTGCAACCTATAGACCAGATAAAGATAGCAAAGCAATATCTTTCATGAAGTCTCTATCAACGTACGTTAAACATAAATTTCCCAAAGCAAATCTCTCTGGAACATTTACACTGGAAGCTATTGCCAAAGCACAAGCGGAGACATTCTCAGAGAATAATCAAGAGTTTAAGACAGAAGAGGACGACGCCCTACTACATGAAGTTGAAAGTGATCTAGACGACGATTCTCTAGACTTTCTTACCATTGATCCAGATGATCTCCTAAGAGTCCGAAAAGAGATAGAAGCAAAAATACCAGAAACGATCATAGGAGGAGAGAAACTCATCGATCTCCAAGGTGAAAATGAGACGCTCAGTACAGCCAGCAATCTCACATCAGTTTCGTTTACAAATCGTCCATCCTGCTTTGTGTTTGATGACCAAAAAAGCGCATCATCTATAAACTCAGAAACAATTAATTCATCAAGTACTGAAAAGGAAATATCAACCAACGTATCGAGCATCACGCCAATTAGCCAACTGGAGGAACAATTCCGTAAATCTAATGCGAACCTCAACAACACGGTCAATGCCTCACAATCTACCGATAAGAATGTAGAATGTGACGCCAGTGAAGAATGAGTTATCAGGGGAGCCCTGATCAAGTCTTGATGCAATCTTGGTTAGAGCAAATTTCAAGGAACAAGAAGATCCTAGCATCCAAACTCTATGTTAGTGTAGTAAATAAAAATAATAAGAACAAAAATAAAAATAAAAATAAAGCGCCAAAAAGCAAATCAAAATATGTGAAATCACGCCAATCCAAAGCCAATTTAAAGAAGACCATTCGAATCAAACGTACTCAGCGTATAACTGAATACATTGCGGACACAAAGCATCCTTTCCCAGAGCACGACAAAGAAGATGAACTCTGTGGGGATTCCCACACCCAAAAAGAGCTTGGATCAATTAGACTATGGTATACCAACCCATGCGGATTGGGAATAAGTCATAATTCCAGCAAGTCTCACGGTAGCTTCCAGTTCATCAAGAGTAAAAGCAAGGCAGATCTAATAGGCCTAGTAGAAACAAATGTTAACTGGAACAAATTGTCAAATGCTAATAGCTTATATAGTCGAGTCAAAAGCACCTGGAGGGAATTTCGAACAGTAACTTCACATAACATCACGGAAAAGATGGGAAAGTGCCAAAGAGGCGGAACATGTATGTTCTCTATCTCACAAGTGTCCCACCGGATTGCAGCCACAGGCAAAGACAATCGAGGCTTGGGAAGATGGACATGGATGGAGCTTCAGGGACGTGGAAATCATCGAACTAGAATTATCACGGCCTATCGCCCAGGTCTAAAACCACACGAGACGAAACTAACTACAGTATTTGATCAACATATGCGGTATATCCGAAAGAAGTCGCTTGATACCAACCCAAGAAGACTATTTGATAATGATATAAAAAGTGAATTACAGAACCTAATGAGATCAAATATAAAAGTAATATTGATGATCGATGTCAATGAAAATGTGAATAACGGAGAATTCACAAAAATGTTGATGAACCTGAATATGGAGAATGCCTTTAAAAAATATCTTCGTACTGAACTACCCCCTACCCACCACAGAGGGTCAGCACCCATCTCGGCAATTTATGTCACATCAGATTTAACAATCCGTGGAGCAGGTATCCTCAGCAAAGGCATAGGGATTCAAGGAGATCACAGGAACATGTTTCTTGACATTTGCGAAAAATCATTATTAGGATCTCCAATGTATAAGATAGAACCCCCGAAAGTAAAATTGTTGAAGCTAAATGATCCCAGGATCTATAAGAAATTTATCAACAAAGCAAAAAAACACTATATCGCAACTGGATTACAAAAAAAACTCCAAGATTTGACAAATGCAATCGAAAAAGGTACTCTAACCCCGGCACAAATTAGGATAGAGCAAGAAAAAATTGATGACCAAATGGGAAGAGGAATCAGTAAAGGATTAAAAAAATGTCGAAAGATATATGCAGGTGAAATACCTTTCTCTAGTGTTTTCCAGGAGCTTCTTAAAATAAAACGATTATGGTTGTTAGTGTTAAAGAAAAAGTTGGGACAGAAAATCTCAAATAAAACAATCAGAAGACTCTCTAAATCAGTAGAAGTGCACAACCCATTGGAGCTACCCATTCAAGTGGTCAAATCTTATCTTAAGGAAGCGGAAATTCGTTACAAAACTTTTATTCCTCATGCGCCCACAGAAAGACAACGGTTCTATGAGGAATTAGCAGCCGCAAATGCAATTGAAGGTACCACATCTAAAGCATCAGTGTTGAAACGTATAATGAACACGGAAGCAGCAAAGGAGACTGGAAAGAAAATGAGCCAATTTTTCCCCAAAAGAGGTATGTCAAAGCGAGTAGATAGAGTTACATTTACGAATAATGGAGTGAACCAAGAAGCCACTGAACCAAAAGATATTGTGAACCAAATCCAAAAAGAAACTCAAAACAAGTATACTTCTTCACACAATACTCCACTCATGGAAACGTCAATCCATAATCGTATGGGAAATTTTGCGGATACAGAATGGGCTACAGGGATTCAATCGGGAGCAATACCATACCCTCCAATATTTACCCCTTGGATAGAACGAATAATGGAAAAACTCAAGATGACCAAAGAAATACCAATCCAAAATAAATCTTTGACAAAAGATGAAATCAAATCAGCATGGAAAAGTATTAAAGAAAAAAAGGCTTCATCATGGTCAGGCCGATACAATGCAGTTTACAAAGCCTTCTGTTACGATTCTTACCTTCTTACCCAACTAACAATGTCCATGAATTTGCCCTTCCTATCAGGTATAGCGTATGCCAGATGGTACAAATTTTTGGATATCATGTCTTTTAAGAAGGAAACGTCAATTCATGTATCATCACTGAGAACCATCATCATCTCGGAAGCGGACTGGAACACTGCAGGTAAAATATTTATCACTAGACGCATGATGAGGAACGCAGAAAAATTAAATCTTCTACCGAACGAACACCTCGGAGGTAGGAAAAATAAAAAATAAACAGATGGAGGACTCACCAAGCGTCTTATTCTAGATAACGCTAGATTAATGAGAAAACCGATGGCGATAGTGTCAACCGACGCCGCCAATTGCTATGATCGTATGATCCACAAGATAATAGCAATGTCAGCAAGAAAATGGGGAGTACCCGACAACGCCATTAAATCCTTGTTATCACCACTTCAAAAAGCACAACACTTCACACGCACTGCTTTTGGAGACTCGTTCACTTCATTCACGGGCACCAATCTCCAGGGAGCGGGTCAAGGCAACACTGGAGCCGCCCCCTTCTGGACGATGGTGAGTACCCACATGATACAGATCATGAAAGAAATGAAATATCAAGCAACCTTTCTAGCTCCGATAACGAAGAAGCAGATAATGTTAAGCCTTATTGCGTTCGTAGATGATACGGAACTATTCCTAACCAAAGCGAACAATAATCTCAAAGAGTTAGTAGACAAGGCTAATCGAGCAATAAATTCGTGGAGGGAGTTGCTGAATGTGACTGGGGGGGCCATGCGACCGGAGAAATGTGCATGGACCCTAATGAGATTTGACTCAAAGAAGAACCGCACCCAAGAACATGAAATTGTTATCCCCAACGAAGAAGGGATCCTAACACCAATCCAAAGCTATACGGAAAAGGAGCCTAGAACGTACTTGGGAATATCCCAACGCACGGACGGTAGTGAAAAAGATCAAATAGAGAAGATATATGAGTCTATCGAAAAATGGAATAACCAGATGCGTTCCAGCAAGTTATTTCCGTCGCAAAACCTCAAAGCTACATTGACAAAAATATCAAGGTCCATATTATATCCACTTCCAGCTTTATCATTGACTGAAAAACATTGCACCAAGATTTCAAATAAACTGTACAGCGCTTGTTTACCAAAATGTGGAGTGAGTTCCAAATTTCCAGTACTGTTCCGCTACTTACCCCACCAATATCAAGGATTAGGTCTCCCTGACATGTATTATGAACAGGAATCAGCAAAACTAAAGGAACTAGTGTTTAAAAGTTATACTGATGGAGTATGTTGGCAACAGATGGAGTTAGGGCTTGAAATTGCCCAGAGCACTATCGGGGTTAGAGACATTATTTTTAACACGAACTTTATAAAATATGGTCATCTCTTACCGCAAACTTGGATCAAGAGTGTTTGGAAATTTATATTTGAACAGAAACTGCATATCAATGGATGGAAAACGAAGATCCTCCCTCACCGTGAACACGACCCAACGATTATGGAAGTGTTTATTCAAAAAGGAGTAGGAAAAGACTCGCTACAAGTACTAAATAAGTGCAGAAGGTACCTAGAAGCAATCAATCTATCGGACATATGCACAGGTGATGGACTTAGCATCTCAACACTTTCTATTCAAGGAATCAAGCGTCACCAGCATATACATTCATATTCATCAACACAAATGCAGAAACCAACAGTCCGTGACCTATACATGCGGAAACAATATATTAGAACATGTTTCTGTATAGGGTCAAACTCAAATAAATTGACGAAGCCGTTAGGCAAATGGAACGAATCAACCTTCTCAAAATTTACCTGGTATTATAAGAAGGCAGAAGATGTATTATTGAAGCGTTTATCGCAAACAACATTTCGAATGTATAAAAAGGATGAAAGCGCTCGGTCATCCACGAGGAGAAATAGAACATGGTATAAAGTCTATAAAGTGGAACCTTATAATTTAAAAAATGATGGTGACACATGGGCAGCAACGGTTCAAGAAAATGATCACGAGAAAGCTCTACTTGACGGAGTCTACCCATTTGATAAAGCAAAACAACCGTCCCACCCAGTGGACCTACTCCAACAACTGAAATTGGACGGTACCCCGGAATGGATATACGAACATGTTCCAAACAAATATCTTCAAATACCAGTATCAACAATATCATCCATTATGAAAAATCCTCTGCGCATTGCATCAGACGGTTCATTCAAGACAAAGAGGATGGGGGCAGCTACAATAATAGAGACATGGAACAAACATCAGCGGATTATACTCCCAACTCCAGTACCAAGCAACGCGACGACTCACCTTAAATCAGATTCTTACAGAGCAGAAGCAACCGGCATCACAGTAGCATTGCACCTGATTAGAGCAATGGAGAAATTATCCGATACTTCTACCAAAATAGAGTTAGCGTGTGACAATGACAGAGTGTTGGAAGTAGCCCATAACTTTACCTACATCACCACTAACATGAAACACCATGACGTTATCAGATCAATGCTCGGAATAAGAGATACCCTAACTTCAGAAATCAAGTATTCGAAAGTTCAAGCTCATAGATCGGAGCGGATTGCATACGATAAATTAACCAGAATGGAACAAATAAATACGGAATGTGATTTGTTAGCGAAAACAGCAAGGGAGGATCTCCCAGTCATCAATGGAAAGAAAAATGTATTTCAAAATGAAGGGCTCTCCATATGGGATGCATCTAATGAGAAACTCACCTGCAACCTTCATGAATCTATATACAAGCACTATTTTGCTAAGAAAGCCCAGATCACCATGTTGCATAAATTTGGTTGGAATCTACGCCAGTTCGAAGAAATAGACTGGCAAGCAAACCAAAAAGCAAATTCACTCATGTCACAATCTACCAAACAATGGATCTCCAAGTTCGTCACCAAGTTCCTGCCTATTGGAAGAAATATGCTTAGAAGACAACACTGGCGTGAGGATTATTGCCCTAGGTGTAGGGTGTGTGTAGAAACACACGACCATCTGTTAACATGCACTCACCCCAAATGCCAACATACCTTCCGGATTTCATTGGAAAAACTCGACTTATGGCTCCAAGCCCAATTGACGCCAACAAGACTCATCTTTGACATACTCCATGTGATAACAGAATGGAAAATGGGTGTTGAAACTTGTCCATCCTCTGTCCAAACATATCCTATTCAAAACCAGATCCGAATAGGAATCCGACAATTCATCGAGGGACGCATTCTAAAAGATTTTGCTACATATATGGAAGACCATTATCGATCCATACATTTTAAAAAGACTGGATCCAAGTGGGCAGCAACGTTCCTACAAAAAATGTGGACTGTCCTACACAAGCCACAATGGGAAAATCGAAACTCCTTTGTTCACAAAATAAATGAAGAAGCGATAAAAACAAGGGAAAGAGAAAACCTTCAAAATGAACTTACAACCCTCTACTTGTCTAATTTGCCGGAGAACCTGTTAACAACAGACCAACACCTTTACTCCAAAACTCTAACGGAACTCCTCCAACAACCAAATGCACATATTATGGCATGGGTGGAGGAGATGAGAGTGGCCCTGAGCTCACGCGATCGTCACTTTCTACCAACCCAGCAGAAAGCAGCGGCATTCATGCACGCATGGATGCGAGGACGAAAAGAAACAAGACACAAAAACCGTAAACACAAGCGGAAAAGGAGAGTAAATCCCCGCCCACGTCGGCAAATCTCTGCAGTGAGTGGTCACCGGTGGCGAAAACGAACTAGCACGCATCCTCAATCAAACCCAAAGCGAAAAAAAAATCGCATAGAACAATCTCTATGAAAAATTAAAATCAATATTTGAAAGTCGTAACAGTAAGTTTTTCCGTATTTTCTTATTGAGATCGCGTCTTTGGAATATTGGCCCTGTTGCATAGCAACACTCGTACATACGAGTATAAAAAAATAATTTTACAGGTTTCCTGTCACGTCGCAGGGCGCTTCGCGCCCTGCCGCGGGTCGCCCTCGCATACGGGTGAGGCGACTGGAAGTCCGTAGCGGGCAATAGTTTATAGTATAAGTAAATTATTAATCACTGAGTTATTTATTTATTTATTTTCAAGTGCGTAAGTATTACACCAGTGATCCAAAGTTGTCCATGCATCCTTTGCATCCTTATAGACGTAAGATCTCTTTTTGGGTGGGGTTTGCTGATTTTCTTCCATTTCAGCCAACTTATTCCTTTGAACTTGTAACTGCTCTCTTAATTCTTTGATTAGTAACTTTTGTTCTTTATCTATTTTAGCACGTTGATTTGATGTAGTTCCTCCTTGACCTTTACTACCTACATCATCAGAGACCACAACTATGAAATGATTATCTCAGAATAACGAAAATTAATGGTGTTTTTATGGCAATGGACTTAGAAAATTGTTTTGATCGAATGGCCCACCCGGTTTCGTCACTGTCGTGTTCTCAAAGGTTAGGAGTATCCTCAAAAATTTCTCAATGTATGATCAACACCTTACGCAAGATGAAGCATTATATGCATACGGCTTATGGTGATTCAGATTGGAGTTACAGTGGGTCTCCATCACGCCCTCTCCAAGGAGCTGTTCAAGGAAATGGTGCAGCGTCTCCCATTTTCATCGCTATCAGTTGTGTCATCCTAGCGTTCCTGGAAAGTCAAACAACTGGTATTTTGATTATATCTGCTATTACAATGTCCATCTTTACCTTGTCTGCCATTATGTATGTTGATGATGCTGACATTTTAATTGCTGCTACTCACAAGAATGAAAGTCACATATCAATAAGAAACAGAGTTCAAAAATCAGCAACGGTATATAAAGCCGGTGTACATCAAACAGGTGGAGCTATTAGACCAGAAAAATGTCGCTGGTATTTAATTGCGTTTAAATGGATCAATGGAATTGCAAAATATGAGTATAGTCCAGATACAGAACCAGTGACCATAGAGGACTCAAACGGCAATGAAAAGGTAGTTGAAAGATTAGGCATTAGAACAGGTTGGAAAGGCTTAAGCATTGTTGCGAGTCCATCTGGATGTTGGAAAGATCATATGAATTATTTAATCAATGAAAAGATAAATCCATGGAATGCATCTATCAGATCATCATACTTACAGAGGCATGATGTGTATCAGGCTGCATTTACGTCCATCTTTAAATCAATAGATTACACTCTTCCTGCTACATCTCTAAATTCTTCCCAATGCAAACTCATCAATGCCAAACTCCACAAAAGATATCTCCCTCGAATTGGAATAGATAGTCACATGCCACTAGCGTACAGATGTGCCCCCAATAAGTATCAAGGATTAAATTCATTGGATGTACAAACCAAGCAATTGATTGAAACACTGAAACTCTTCATGACACATGCTGGTACACAATCTCAACTAGGACAGTCGATACAATTGAATTTGGAAAGCATGCACATATCAGCAGGCTTAAATATCCCAATATTCAATCTTCCGTACTCGAAATACAACATGTTAATAGAAAAAGGATGGTTACAGGACTTATGGCTATCAACAGAATTATATAATATTACATTGCAAGGATCTTATGTAACTCCAGTCGCTAATAGAGTGAATGATTATGCTCTCATGGAGAAACTAATTCAATTGGATATATATACTGATGAAGACATACAAAGCATTAATAGATGTCGAATTTATCTACAAGTCCAAAATCTGTCCGAAATAACTAATGGACATGGAACACAAATATCCTATTGTGCAAAATCTCCAATTATGAATGGCCGAAACAACCTTTCCCAAGAAAACGTGACTGGGAGGCATGGGAAGATGCATTAGTAAATGTATGGTCAAATGGTAATTATCAAGTCATACCCTCTCTAGGAAAATGGAATCATAAATTATCTTTTCACTCCCAATGGAAATATTCTCCAACTACCGAAAGAATCTTTTATAAAGTTTCGGCATACACATATAATGTTTATGAACCAGAATCAACGAACAGGCGACATTCTACTTCATATAAATTTCTTCATGTCACATCTAGTATTCCAAACAATGCAACCAATGCAATAGTCAATAGAATATTTCCTCATAAACCTCGTTTAGAAGCAGCATTACCAACTGAAACAACAATGAAACATTCAAATAACGACATCCAGCGTCATGCCAACATTTTCATGAACCAAATCAGATTTCCAACCAAAAATATCCGAAATTTAATCAATGATATTGAAAACAATGTTGTCATAGCCGTTACGGATGCATCAGTCCCCCCAATCACATCCGTTGGAGCAACATCCTTCGTTATTACTTCAAGTGATTTGCAAACGTCGTGCAATGGATCTCCTCATGGAGTTCCTAAAGGATCATCTTCCATGGATTCTTATAGAGCTGATATATGGAATCATGGTCAGCCTCCAACATCTTGTACAACATCATCAAATCAAGAAAGGTGGTGTACTAATTGCATGTGATAACAAAGCTGGTTTGTATAATTCATTGGCATACAATAATAGAGCATCAGTCACACAAGGTAGTTTTGATATCCTTTGGGCCATACAGAAAATCCGAGATAATTTACCATTAGAAATTCGATATCAACACGTTAAAGGCCATCAGGACAAATCTCGACGACCTCTCACATTTTTAGAAACACTCAATTGCATCATGGATAAAAGAGCTGGGCAATATCGTGAATATATCGAATCATCAATCACCTACGAATATTCACAATTACATTTCTACTCTGATTGGAAATGCGTAATACAATCGGAGAATATCACTGAGAATATGGAGAAAAATGTAAAAGATCACATTCATTACCATCAAATGAAAGAATACTTAGTATAAAATAAAGATTACACGGAATCTGCATTCGATTGTATAGATTGGATAGCAATAGAGAAAGCATCGGAGTCGTTGACAACGACTAGACAGATTTGGTTAACGAAATTTGTTTCTGGTTTCTGTGCAACTGGGAGTGTAGCGAGAATTATGGGATAACCAACTATGCCCCATGCATATGTCAAAGTTGCAAAGAAACTACAGCACATGTCATTACATGCACAGATGAACGAGCAACTGTGCAATACAACAAATCTATTACCAAATTTTTCCGACATCTAGAAAGGCTGCATACCGACCCAACGATATTTTACATCTTCAAATCGGCGCTCTCCACCTCAACACCGACCTCCTTCAAAAACAACGTATCGCCAAATGCAATGGACGCAGAATTTAATGAAGCAGCTGAAGAACAAGATCTTATTGGATGGGATAATGTATTTAAAGGCCACATCACGAAAAAATGGGCAGCTTTACAAATGAAACATTTCTGCAGAATGTATCAAAATCCCCCTTCCCTTTACAAATGGTCTAAAACTATCATTTTAAAATTATATGATGCGGCCCATGAAATGTGGATACATCGCAATAATATCGTACATGAAAAATTTGAAGAAAATCTCAGTAAACAGGCCTCAGAACAGTTAAAATCAGATATAATCATGGAATACAGAAAAGGATCAAGAGGAATAATGAATTCGCTGAAAAATTGGAACGTCTATTAAAAAGGACAGTGATAGAAAAACGATACTGGTTATTAACTGCACAGTCTAGCCGAATATGTTTCAACAAATGTTGTTCTCCCAGGAATCTAAGCACATCTGTAGTTATTCTTCAACATGCTTTTGTACCGGATTAAATTATATACATAATAGGCAGCTAATAGTGCTGCAAGTCGTACCAACCTCTTATGAATAGGGCGACTGAAAGCTTTCGGGCGGGTAATTTCTACTTAATCTTTGTGTTTTTGTTTTGTTTTTAGGGTCAACACCTGACAAAAGGTGAATCTTGAGGCAAACTCGATGATGAAGATGCTCATCATAAAAGGTAGATTGGATACAGGGAAGGCTGATGCGCAAAGAGGAGTCGGCTTCCTTTGAAACTCCCTTCTCATCTTTAACTTAAAAATAATCGGCTGTGGGCCCCCCTAATCTAGGGAGGGCACAAGCCCCCTACAGTTCACTGTCATTCTGTCTATTAGGCAAAAAATAAAAATTTACACGAAAAATAGAAGTAAATTATATCCATCATGAAGATGAACATTGGCGCAGATGCAATCATTGAAT
>Ga0209092_10002251_pt1 | contig 17833 bp, 8 predicted proteins | sample FraStrMetagenome_FD_187446 | JGI IMG/M metagenome (GOLD analysis project Ga0209092, IMG submission 187446) | Marine eukaryotic phytoplankton communities from Arctic Ocean - Fram Strait ARC3M Metagenome (SPAdes) (version 2) | ecosystem: Environmental > Aquatic > Marine > Oceanic | place: Fram...
CCACCATTCCTGTCACTGTCACAAAAATGTCTTTGTTAACAGGAGGTACTTCATTGAAACTTAAAAATAAAAGTAAAAATATAATTAGAATAAAAATACCTGCTGCTCCAGCGTAGTGTCTTAAATCATTTTTTGCTTTTTGGCTCATTCAACTTCTTTTTTTTGTTTGTTAATAATCGCTTCTACTCTATCACTTTCTAATCTTAAGGCTCTTATTTCTTTTTTAGTAAGCCCTAGCTTTTCCAATGCTTTAACTTGGTCTTTTTTATTCAAACCAAATAAGCTATCTCTTTTTGAAACTTTTATTTGTTTTATGCTTTTAGGATTTAATATAGCATTAACTCTATCTTCTTCTAGTTTTAAAGCTTTAATTTGTTTTTTACTTATACCTAAACTTAATAACGAATCTATTTGTTGTTTCTTATTAAGATCATAAAGCTTGTCCATGTCTGTCTTAGGTGGAGCGACTTTACCTCCTTTTTTATCTATACCTAATTCCCACGCTGACCATCCCAATGCTAGAGCTACTCTTTTGTAGTACTCTATGTCTTCATTACCAGCGTCAACTATGTTAGTTACTTTCTTTACAGCTCTATCTAGTGGCACGTTTGTCAAAGCTGATATAACATTAGCATTAGCTAAGTAAGCTGGATTATCTATAGACCAACCTCTAGTTCTCATTTCTTCTTGATTCCAAGAATAAGATCTACCTGCTGATTGTAGCTTACCAACTTTAGACGATATAGGCGGAGATATCTGTAATATTCCTTTAACTACAGCATCTTGATATTTAGGTGATTTTTTATCAGCTTCTTTAGCTAATTTTAAAGCTGTGTTCTTAACTACAGAAACTATAGCACCACCAATTCCGATACCACGTAATACACTATCGGACATACCGTTTACAATGTTGAAATACTTTTCGTTTTTCTTTTCTTCTTCTTCTTCGTCGTCAAATGCAATTGCAAATACCGCTTGCTGTAAAGCAGAGAATAAAAGGTTTTGTGCTACTCCGTAGTATATGATCTTAGATATGTTTGTTTTAGCATCTCCTCGGCCATTCTTAAGGTCGCTAGCAGCTTTTTTAATTAGTCGTGCATATTGTGCTGGTGTGTTGGCAAAAGCTAATATAACACGTCCTAATGGACCAGCTTGTTGTTGACTGATTTTATCAGGTCTACTTGACTGTTGAGACTCTTCAGCTATTTCTCTAAAATCTCTAAATGCTTGTTCTTCAGCTTCAGCTTCTGTTAAACCTTCTTTCTGTAAAGCTTTAATTCTATTTCTATAAAACGACGCTCCACCTGATGCAATTGCAAAACTATCTGCTATCTGCGTAGGTAAAAAACCAGCTTTAAGTATTCCAGCAATAACGTTTCTAGCGCTATTACCAGGACCTTTAGCCATAGCAGCAATATCAGCTTCATTTACATTTAATTTAAGTCCGCTACGTCTATCCAATAAAAATGGTGAATTAAATAACTTTTTAAAATCAGACCAGTATTGAGGTTGATTAGCAAATGCAGCGCCAGCTTTTAACACGTTGTTATCACTAAAGTTTATAAAGTTTACAGCAGATATAGTTTGAAGTACAGCTGATCTAGTGTTAAAGAACATAATAGCACCAACTGAGTTTGTTAACCAGTCTGTAAATCTAGCAGCTAATCTATCAGAACCAGAGCTAGTATTTTTACCAGTCTTCATACGTTTAAGCATGTCAACCATTGCTTCTCTATAATTAGCACCGTAAGCAGCTTCAAGCTTATTAAGGTTAGCTTCAGAGAATATTTGATCTACATTTTGCTGCCATGTCTCTAAATACTTAGACCTTTTAGTTGTATTCAAAGCTTTTATAAAGTCAGTACCAATCGTTCCAGCAACCCAACCAGCGTCAGGAGCAGCGTAAGCATCTCCTTTACCTATTTCAATTAATTGATCTCCAAAAACTACTAATTCAGCATCAGCGTTTACAAAATCAACTAAATCTTTTTGATCTTTTTGAGATATACCAGGTATTTCCATACCTTGCTTGTCCCAAATATAAGCTCTAACAGCCTGTTCTTTAGTGAAGTTACTGTCTTTTATTTTTTTACGTAAGTTTTTAGGTACAATCCCTAAAGATTTTTTAAGTCCTCTAAAGTCTTGCATCATATTAGCTCTATCGTTTGCTAAGTTTTCCATTGCTCTTGCAAACGGATTTAACAAATGAGATTTATACCAAGCCATTTGAGCGTCACCAACGTCTCCTTTGCCTAAAGTAGAGTATAATAAACCTACAAAGTCTTCAGCAGATGGTGGAATAAAGAAATTAAATTTACCTTTACTAGCTCCAGCAACCTCAGCTTTAACACTAGAATATGTTTTATCAGAGCCAATACCAGTTTTATTTTCAATAATATCATTAAAATCTTTATTAAGATCTAATGATTTGCTAAACTTAATCTTAGCTTGTTGTGTTTTGGATTTGACATCAATAACACTAAGAGCATCTCTAACAGCTTTAACGTTTTGAGGAGCGTCATCTGCAAAATAAAAGTCATTATAACCATCAGCAGCTTTATCTACTATCCATCTAGCTTTAGCGTCACCAGTACTGTTACCTAGACCAGTTATATTTTTTAAAGGTATATCAAGTCCTTGACTTTTAAGAAATTCATATATAGCTAATTGAGATTCAGGCGCTCTTGCCGTTAAAACAAAAACATCTTCTGTACCTCTTTTAGCGGCTATAGTTTGAGCTACTTTAAATAGTGGACCTTTCTTACCTTCAGTTACCTTATTAAATTCAGAGAAATCAAATACAGCACCTTCACTCAGTAAAGTGCTACCGTCATTAGCAAATTGCTCAGCGTTTAGTTTGCCTTCAGTGCCGTCGGGCATAGTATAAAGCACATCACTTTTAGTTTGAGCTAGTGTATCGTCAAAATCAAATACTCTAATTTTTTTGATAGGAGCATCAAGATCTCTAGCTACGTTTAAAGCTTTATCTGTAGTAGCCGCTGTATCTATAGTTGTTTTATTTGTAGGCGTTTTAGAGTATTTAAAAGCAGAGTTATCATTATTAGACTTAGACGCTTTAACAATAGATGGAGCTATTTTAACAAATTGATCTATTTGTTTTTTAGCTTGAGATTCTGTAAAGTTTTTATCTGAATTTAATTTTAACACTAATTCATTTTGTTTAGTATAAACCTCTAAATTGTTTTCAAATTCAAGTTCTACTCCAACTCCATTTTCTTCTGCTAAAGTTTTACCAGTCTCAACATTTACAATACTATTTAGATTTATTCCAGAAGCAGCTATTCTAGTTACCGGATTATCTAATATAGTGGTTCCAATTGGCAAAGTAGCGTCTAATTTAGCGTTATCTATTTTTTCATCATCTTTTTTAGATAATTGAGTTTGATTAAAGTTTTCTCTTATAGAAGGCATAACCTCAGACACCTTGTTGTTAGCTATAGCCCATATTAAATTAGAACCTATAACTGAAGCTGGAGGATTGTGTTCTTCTCTATATTTGTCTCCTTTACGTTGTTTACCAGATAAACCATATTCAAAAATCTTAGATCTGTATTTAAAAGGCGCTGCTATTTTTATTAAACCTGTAGTCGCTTGATAGCTAGAAGCAATAAACAAAGCAGCATTTTCTTTAGTCATAGTACCGCTTGCTACTGCTTTAGCTAAAACATTAGCCATTGTTTCAAGAGTGTCCATGTTTGCCTTTGATTGAGCTTGACCGGCTTCGGTAAAAGCATTTATCATGTTTACTCTTTTAGGCTTTTTTAAATTAGGGTATAGCTTATCATTTTTTTTAGCAGCATCTCTAGCTTCAATATAAGCAGGATCTTTAACTCCATAATACAAACCACCTCTTCCAGGTAAAAAATCACCGTCTTCGACCGCTTTTTTGTATTCTTTAGAGTTTTCTTTTATTAAAGTTCCGTCTTTTGTTTTAAAATACTTTGTTCCTATTTTTGGAATTGGTATAAATTTTCCTTGAACTATTTTGCCTCTTCTATTCCATCTTCCAAAATTACCAAACCTACCCGCTTCAAAAATTACTGTTGGTATTTTACCTTCTATTATACTTTTTAATATCTCTATCTGTCTAGCTAGTCTATTATTGTCGTTTATTGTTATTTTACCTTTTATTCCAGCTATTTTACCGGAAGCGTTTACATCTTTAGCTTGAGAAGCTTCAGAAATACTAAACTTAAGCGTTGGTGCTCTATCTATTTCAGACAATACTTTAGCTCTTTTAGCTGGTTCCATCTTGTCTTTAGTAACTTCAGGAGCGGCATCTTTAACTAGCATTTCAGTTACAACATTGACTAAACCAGCTTTTCTTTTTTGAGTAAAAAACTCCTTAGCTTGTTCAAGTGTTGTGGGCAGTTTAGAGGACACTTTAGGACCAGACTGTAAGTTAGTATCTTTTGGTAGTAAACCTCTGTTAACGGCTTCCCTAGCGTCTTTAACGTTAAGTCTAGGACCTTGCTCTGCTAATACTTTTACTTTAGCTTCTCTTTCTAGTTTAACTAGATCCGATGCTGGTAAAGCTTTTAGTATTTCTAATATATTTTTATTAAGAAACTGTTCGTCAATAGCTTTCTCCGTACCCATAAGATCGGATACAGCTTTACGTAGTTTACTTTTTCTAGCTTCTTTATTTATAGCTGTCTTAACTTTCTTGCCTGGCAAATCACCACTTAGTATTTCACCAGAAACTTCTTTAGCTAAATCGTATATAGCGTCATCTTGTTTTATTCCAAGAACTCTTCTAAGCTTAGAAGTAGTTGATTTAACTTTAGTTTCGTCTATAGAAACTTCATCAGCTAACTGAGTTGTAGCCTCTGGAGAGTCTAAAGGGGTTTCTTGCTTTGCTATTTCTCCCTCTTTAAATAAAGCTTTTTTAGCAACCATCTTACCAAAGTTAGTGTTAGCAAATATAAATTCACCAAATGCTTCAGCTCCAACTGTTTCACCTGCTTTTCTAGTAGCCTCTGGATCAAAATTTAACAATCTATCAGATACAGATTCAATAGCTTTTTCAGCTTCCCGCACGCTGGTAGTTCTAGATCTTATATAATTATTTATCGCACCACCTTCGTTTATCAGTGATTTATAAATAGGATTAAAAACTTTAGGATTTTGAAACTCTTCTTTAGTTTTAACTTCCGCAGGAACAAGTTCGTTTATAGCTTCTAATACCGTTGATTTAGATTCTTTAACATCTTGCTCGCTTGAAACAACTTTATCAGCAACCAACTTACCTTTAACTCCTTCTGCAGCTTTAACTTGAGCTTTAGTTAATCCTGTGGATTCTAAACTTTTATTGTAGTCTTTTATAAAATTATAAACATCTTTGCCATTGTTAAATTTAACTTTAACACCTAAAGCTTGTAGGGCCTTGCGCACAACATCACCTATTTTAGTAAAAACAGTTTCATTAAATTTTATATCTTCTGTTCTAATAGCGTCAGAAAACAAAGTTAAAACCTCTTCAGCCTGTACAGCATCGGGATCTGATTTATATTGTTCTAATCTTTTAGCAAAATTACTATCTTTTACTTTATTAGCGTCTATACTGCTTATATATTCTTTTAAAGAATTACCTAAAGCTATTTGTGTTTCAGGACTATTTTTAACAGTACTAAACAATAACGCATGTAAAAATTCATGAGACGGAGCGGCTACGGCAATTTCTCTGTCAGCTATTTCTCTATTAATAACAATGGTTTGTTTGCCTGTTTTAGGGTTTTGAATTATAAAACCTTGTTGACCAGATGCTTTAGGATCTTGATCTTGTTCATTTAAAAACGCTTCTGTTTCTTCCGTGCTAGCAAACTCTTGAACGTCTAAATCTTTAATACTTTCAGCAGCTTTTTTAACTTTTTCAACTTCTTGAGTAACAGCTTTAGATCCAATACCTTTTAAATCTTGGTCTATTTCCTTTATTCTATCAGATTGCTCTACAGTTAAATTAGCTTCACCAACTTGTTTTATTTGATTGCTAAGTTGTTTCTTTTCTTTCATCAACTGAACAGCTTTGGCTTGGTCTTTTGTAGAAAGTTTTAAAGGTTTTATCTGGTTTACAGCTCCTTGAGTTTCTCTAAAGTTTATTCTAACAGCATCAGCCTGTTCGTTGGTTATATCACCGTTGTCAACACTTCTTTTTAATTTAGAGTCTAGAACGTTATAAGTGTTTTCATCTTTAACTAACTCCACCTGAGCCTCTGTAGTAAACTCTTTTGGGTCGAAAGCAGCTTGTACGTCTCTTAGCTCAAAGTTAGAGCTTTTTAAAATAGAATTAACTTTAGTTTCTGATATAGCGCTTTTTATAGCGTTTACTCCTTTGGCTAAATTAATAGGAGAACCGTATAAAGCACCTCCACCTACGCCTTGCGTAAAAGCTTCAGCGTTACCTTCAAAAGCATTTTTACCATTTATGATATTCTGTGTAGTGTTTGTTGCTACTTCTTCAATACCTCCACCTAAAAAAGAAACGGGTACACCATACTTTTTTAAAGCAGTCTCATACATGCTAATTAATCCGGTTCTAAAAGTTTCTGCTCCTTTTTCTTTACCTTGCTTAAATATAATATCCTTATATACTTTACCTAAAGTTCCAGATCCTATACCCTCAAAAAAACTTTCAGCACCAGCTATGCTAAAAGCCTTCATTACGTTTTCTACTTCAGATTGATTTGGGTTTTCTTCTCTTTGAGTCTTTAACTCTGGACCAGCTAGTACAGGAGTGGCTGTTGAAATCATTTTAAGTCTTGTAGCGCCGGCGGCACCTCCCATCATCATGGAAATACTTATAGGAGCACTTTCGCCTAAACCTCTACCTAATTTAATAAATCCGTCCGAAAAATTGCCTTTACTAAAATTATCGTAAGCACCGCCTTTTATGTTTTTACTTTTTTCATAAACGTCTAGTTTTTCACCTAAACCACGCTGCTCTTCTATCAAGCTTTCTATAATAGGTCTAGTACCTATAGATTCTTCAAACTTTTTTACATCTGTTTCTGGCAATCCTAAAGCTCTATTAACAGGATCACTAACTAAAGCCGCTAAAGAAAAAAGAGTTCCGGGTAAAGAAACTAAAGACTCTCCTAAATAAGCATCTCCTTTTTTAAAAGACTCGTATAGATAGTTGTCTAAACCATATCCTTCTTCTAGCTTTTTTTCTTTTTTCTTTTCACCTGTAACGACAACTTCTTCTAAAGCTACAGGTTCTAAAGCTACAACACCTTCCTCTACTTCTTCACCGGATAAAATTATTTCACCTTCCTCTGTAAAACCCGAAGAACCAGGATCCAAAGGAGATTCCGTACCGGACACTTCGATCGCATCCACAGACGTGTCCGTTTCTGTGGCTGTTGTCTTTCCCTCTGGTTCAGTAGTTTCTACTACTGCCTCCTGTATTTGTATATCTGGGTTGTTAGTTAAAAAAACATCAACTTCAACACCTTTTTCAGCAGCGAGTTTATCTACCTGCTCTTTAGTTAACTTTCTATCTTTATATGTATACATACTAGTTAAATTGATCTGCTGTTAATTCTACTTCTTCAACCATTTCAGGTTGTACTTCTTCTTTAACCACTTCTGTAGTTGCACCAACTGCTACCGTAGGTAATAATGGTTTTAAACTGCTAAACATAAGCTCTTGAAATTCAGCTTGTTGTCCTGCATCTATGTTTTTACCGTTAGGAGCAACTTCAAATTTAAGATCTTCTTCTTTATTAAAGTTGTTTCTCCAAACTCTATTAGCTTCTTGATAATCATTAAGTAGTGCTCCGGCTCTCGCCATAGACTTTGACTTTGTGTCATTAACTATTTTAGCCATGTTAGCAGGTATAAACTCTGTTTGAGTTTTACCGTCTTCAGACACTTCCATATACTTTTGGTCTAACAACAAGTAGGCATCATTGTATTGTAAGCTGTTATCTATAATAGAAACTTGCTCTCCATTAACATCTAAAGAGCTAGGAGTTTGAAGCATTTTTATGTTTTCACCTTTTAAATCAAGAACAATACCTGGATCATAAGCTAACCAAGTTATAGCTGGTTTGTCAACTACTTCTCCTTCTAATATAGCTCCGGTATATCTTAATCTAATTTCAGCATCATCGCCTACATAATACTCTTCATTAGCATCATCTCCAGCTAGTCCATTTCGTATAGCCATAGTTTTTGACCATAAAGGAGTATCTCTACCTACTAAAGCCATACCACCTGGTTGCCCAGGGTTTTTAGAACCTTCAAGACCAAAATATTCTTTCATGAATATACCATCTGTTTCTTTTCCAGTATCTATAATTTGATAAAGCTCAGTTAAAGATGTATTTAATTTACTGGCAGCTACACTAGCTTCGTTACGCTCTTGTTTTGTTTTTGCTTGAGTTACAGCAGTATCAGCATAATATATGCCCCATATTAAATCATTACCTAATTTAGATAACGAAGGATTTCTTATACCTCCTTTTTTAATATTCTTTAAAGCTTCTTCTTGGTTATCAAAAAGTCTAGCAGATACATTTCTTTGTACGGTAGCCGCTTCCTTTTGAGAAGCAGACATAGAAGTGCCTTCTAGCTTTATGGCTTTAGTGGTGTCAGCGCCTAAGTTTTTAGTAGCGTTAGCCCAAATGCTATTAGCTTCTTTATTTACAGACGTAAAAGTATTTTGTTTTGCTTCCATATTTTGATTAACCTTTTGCACCCATATAAGATCCAGCTATATTACCAACAGCCGAAACTCCACCAGCTATAGCAGCTCCTTTAGCTTCTACAGCCGCTGCTTCTTGCATTGCCGCTCCTGTTATTTGAGATTGTTTTCTATTGAGTTGTTCTTTTTCTCTTCTTTCTTTTTGATTAAACTGAAATAACTCAGCGTCAGCTTCAACAGCTTGTATTCTTTGAGCTTCACCCATTAATCCAGATTGAACTCTCTTAGCTTCGTTTAACTCAACGTTTTGAAGTCTTTCTTCTCCGCTAGCTCTTAATTTTTGATTAGCAGCTTCTTGTTGTTCTATACTGGCTGATACACCTTTTTTGCTTTCCAATGCCATTCTAGCCAAAGCAGTTGCACCACCTGCGCTAGCTCCTGTAGCTCTAAGAGTATCTAACGTATTAGCTAAAGCTATATCAGCTTCTTCTATTTGCATTTCAGCCGCGGCGGTTGACACAGCAAGATTAGAAAATGGATTTGAAGCTATACTACTTAAATCAGACACCATACTAGACAAATCTGTTACACCTTCGTAAGGGTTTATGATTTCTTGACGGTTTTTTTCTAATTCTTCAAGCTCTCCAGTTAATCTATTTTTATTTGAACGTGCTCGTCGCTCTGACTTTCCTGCTGAAATAGCACCTATAGTGCTCCCTGCTACCGCTGCTCCGACTCCAATTATTGCTGCTGTTACTAATGCCATTTTTATACTATTTTTTTTGAAATTTCATAAGAAGGTTTTTCGTCTATTGTGTAGTCCAAACTCTTGTGTATTTCCATTAAACTTTTATTTCTACCTATGCTTATAACAGCCTCACAACCGCTTATTTTAGCCACGTACTCTAATCCGGATATTAACATTTTAGTAGCTTCTTTTCTATCACTCTCTCTGTAGTTTGGATCAGAAACTAACCACTCCATCCACCCTATTTTAGAGTTAGTAGTGTAAATAAAACCAGCTATTATAGCTACATTATTCTTTTCTACTATAAGCCCACCGGTTCCATTTTCAGGAAGTAGTGCTTTAGGGGGATAATACTGCCAATCAGGCCACATATTCCAAAGACTAACTAAAGTGTCCCAATCAGACTCCTCTAGTTTTCGTATGTTTAATTCCATTTAATTTAATTTAATATGATGACTCTACGTAATCTGAAGAGACTGCAAACAACTCTTTCATTCCGCCTAAATCCGTAACGTTATCTGTTGATATTGTTACCGTTGCAAAATAACCTTTTATACCAGTCATAGCATTGCCCCAAACAACCTCACCTGCCGCTGCCGGACTATTGTTTATAAGGTTTGCCATGTATTTATTTTCTTTTCTAGTAAATCCAGCGTGATTAATAGGTGGTATTAATTGGGCAGGATACTCATTGCCAAAGTTATCATAAGATCCTTGATTGTAACTGTAAACAACTTTAGTTGAATCTTGAGTTCCTTGCATAAACGGATCTCCAATTGCTTCTTCAGGAGTACCAACTCCATGTGTTCCTGTTGTATCAGATTTAAACGAACTTACTTCCCACCCGTTGCTTCCTTCGTAGTTTATTGTCTTAAAAACTTTAGACATACTTACCTTAGGATTAAACACAAAAGTTATATTTGAGTTATATTGTTGCCCGTAAAAATTACCTCTTTTAGCTTGAGGGGAGTTGTGCACATATAAAACTCCATTTTTCAAAGAATAAAAATTATTTTTCAAACTAATACCGTGATCTGGTTCGTAGCTAAAGAAACTAGGAAAGCCATTTACACTGTCATCAAAAGCAAGAGTTTCACTATTACCTGAATAAGGTTGCAAAGATAAAACATACTGCTTGTTATGTATGTCCCAAGCTCCAACAGCTTTACCTGTATTGAACACATCACCATCTAACGTGCTTAGTTTGTCTCTAAAGTAATCAGACATACCGTAATTAGATATTTCTGTTAAACCATCTTTAGATAATCTTAAAACAGCGTTTCTATCTTTATCGGTAAAATATTTTCTAAATCCATAAATTGCAAAGCTTTCTGGGTTTCTGCTTATACCGTAATTACCACCCACTGACCTTATGTCTCCAATAACTAAATTAGAAGAAGTAACAGTACCTCCTCCTTCTGCAGAATATATAGCGTCTTTATCTATTAAAGCTTGATTAACTTTGTTTTCTTGAAATATTATTAGATTAGTATCTTCTGCATATAATTTTTGTATAGATCCATTAGACGGATCAACGCTTTTCGTTATATCTTCCCCTATAGAAAACACATTAGTATCGTTGATTCCTGTTCTAGAATTAAATATTCCAGAGTATATCATTGAATTTACTCTAATAGAAGAGTTTGGATTATCTTCCACTAAATATGCTTTAACGCCTAGTTCTACTTGCGTGTTGTTGTATCCTCCAGTTATTCTAGACTCTTCAACAGCCCAATTGACCGTGTTAGATACAGCTGGACTAGTTGTAAGCGGATACGTATTATCTCCTCTAGAGCCATTCCACATAGGTGTAATGTCATCTGAGCCTACTGTTTTTCTAAGTATAAAACTGTTGAAATATTTAACTTCTATTACTCCCATATTATATTATCACCTATTATTGTTAAAATGTACTAACACATGGCGTTGCTGTTCCACTTTTCTTTTTTCCGTTTCCATCAAACTGAGCAACCCATCTTCTAGAGCTAAATCCATTGTTATTTAAGTCGTAACTATTTAATGTGGACGCATCTGGAGCTGAGCTATCAGGTCCATTAGTAGAAGCGTTTTGTGTTCCTGAATTAGAGTTTATAGATCCTGAACCTAAAGAAGAGTAGCTATACCATAAGTCATTCGTTGTAGACGAATGTGGCGTTGTGAGATTTGAATCTGTATAAAACTGAGTTACGTATTTGTGCGACCACTCTCTAGCCCAAACAGTTGTTTGAGTGTTTTTTATTTTAGCGCCAGAAGCGTTAGAAGCTCCGGTTGAAGATATTTGATATTCAAAAGAAGATGGAGCATCGGATTTTTTATAGTAAAAATCACCAAATTCAATACTAACATCAATATTTATATCTGTTAAAATAGGTCCAGCGTCTAAAGTCCACACAGGCATTTGCTGCGTACTAGGCGTGGGAATTATTCTGTCTCTTTGTGGATCAGATTGAATTAAAGGTTGAGGATATCTAATTAAGATTCTATATTCACCAAACTTATCTGAATTAGTTTCATATCCTTGATCTTTTCCAAAAACAAACACCTTAGAAACTGTACTACCAGCCGCCTCTCGGTCTGTAACCCCGTTAGATCCAACGTACGGCGCAGCTGCTAACACTACGTCTTCTCTGCTCTCACCTCCAGATACCCGACTGCTTGGCACAGATGACGCAGTTCCTCCTGAACTGTTGTTAGACAACAAACCTGTATTTATAAAAGTACCGCCTGGACTAGGTTTTAACCCATATTGATTCAATTGAGCTGATCCAAATCTTATTTCTTGGCCCTCTACATCTGTAGCCGTTACCCAAGAATCGTTTTCTTGAGCTCTATACTGAAAATAACCTAACCAAGAAACGCCTATTTGATTTCCTGGTGGTGGTACTGGATCATCAAAACTTCCAGCGGCTCCTGAAGAACTGTACTTTGGCCAACCTTTAAATCTAAAATTTAATTTTACATAAGCGGTTCCTTCCGTTAAAGAGCTGTCAGCTTCATCAGCGTTACTTATTCTTGAGGCTTTATTGTTTACGTTTTTCCATCTATATGCCGTGCCAGTCTGTGATAATGGATTTGTAGTGCTATCGAAATACTCAAAATCTTGACTCTGATTACTTAAACCGTCGTCCTGTAAAATCAAATCGTTGTATGCATTTCTTGACTGTCCTCCAACGCCTGTAGATATAACTCCAACAACATCTGAATTTATTAAAGAGTTGTTGTTGTAGTTACTAGACCAAAAAAGGCCTGAAGATTCTAATCCTTGAGATATTTTTTGAGCAGAACTAGTAGATCCAAAGGAAGAATTTATCTGTGTTTGGCCAAAACTAACGTTTACATTTTGGTTTACTTGTTTATAACCTGTTAATCCACTTGTGTCTTTCAATACTAAATTAAAGCTATAGCCACCCATAGCTGTTCCTGTAGGCTCTGTTAAGTTTCCACTACTAGAAAGAAGTAAGGGCGGAACTAAAGGAGGATTTGGAGCTGGGTTTTGTCCACTTAACTCCCAAACTAATTGTAAGGTTTGTTGATTAGGAACTGCTGTGGCTCCGTTTTTACCTGTAAAAGTAGTTAACTTATCTAAAGGATTTCTATCACTAGCTGCTACTATAGAGGTTTGTCCACTGTCTATAGTAGGTTGTTCATTTATTAATGTGACATTTATAACAGATGTCGTTGGCGCTGACGGTTCAACCGCAGGAATTGCAGTTGAATCACCAAGATTTTCAACTAAAAAAGTAAATTTAAAAGCGTTTATAAGAGGATTATCTTCAAATCTTTTAGGATTTTTAACTTTTATATTGTAAGATCTCCATGGATATTGACTGTTTGCTTCTTCTATAGTTTCAAGAGCAAAGTAATCTGCTGTTATAGGTGCGCTTCCAGGAACGTTATCATTTACGGATATTAACGTAACTTTACTATTTCTCATAGCTACTTCTCCAAATCCATTGTCTACAGCTGGAGCAAATGGTTCAGATGTTATATTTACGCTCTGTTGAGTAGCTTCAGATTGATTAAAAACAAACGGTTGATTATTTCCTTGAACCCAACCGCTAACCGTAGTCAATGCGCCAGCCGTTTTATTTAAATCAGATATCAAACCTGATGTAGATGTTTCCCAAAATATATCAAGCAATGATTCTACAGGCGCTGTTTCAAAAACTCCTAAACGTATAGGGTATGTAGCTCCTGGATTACCCGTCGTCTGTAAAGATCCTATAGGTAAAGGTAAACTAGATCCAACAGTTGTTGATACGTCACCTTGAGTTAATCTAGCTATATAAGGATCTGAATCAGATTGGTATATAGTTCCGTAAGGTGCATCAGTAGCGGCATCAGTAAATATATAATCTTGCTCTGCTATAGCTACAGGCTCTTGATAGTTTGTTTGAGGATAATACGGAATAGTAAACGCAGGTGCAGTACTTCTTTCAGGAGAAACTCTACCAAAAAGCTTAACATCACTTCTATATTGCTTTTGCTCTGGACCAACTTCTGTTAAATCTCTAGGCACTTTGTTTATATTATCTCCTATAAGCGTTATATGTGCAATAGTGTCTTCTGCATCTGGAGGAGTCTGTTGAGATCCAAAATCAGGATAACCATCTAATATACCAGGTAAATAAACGTTGTAATAATCTTGTTCAGTTTGTTTTACAACAACTTTGTAAGAGTACCATCCTAAAGGATTATATTCAGAATTAAGCGTTCCATCCGCAAGTAAATAAGGTTGATAAAGACCAGGATAACCTTCTATTGGCAAAGATTCTGGTATTATTTCATTTATTAATATTTTTAAAGAGTCGCCAGGCCAAGAATTAATTCCATTAACAGCGGGAGCTATTGGTTCTGCTGTATATGGATGATAATATGTTGAACCTCCGAACACAACACCAGTAGATGGATCTGTTTTTAACGATGTTTTTACAGGTGAAAGTATAGTAGTTGATTGTCTGCCATATCTATCAGATAAAACAAAACCAACTTGATAATTTCTATTTTGTTTAACTGTATGCATTGGATACTCAACTGCGCTTGTAGTCCAAAAAGCTTTATTTTCAGGTAAAGGATATTGAAGCTCATCTTTAGGAGTAACAGCTACATCATAATCTATAGTAAGAGGAGGAGAATGCTTATCTTGAAAATTACTATAAACAATTCTATTACCTATAACCTCTTGACCTAGCGCTCTTACAGGAACTTTATCGTAAACTCTTATTATCTCGCTTTCTGGTAAAGTTTTATAAGGTTTTCTTGATTGATAATCGTAAAAATACTGTGGCTCAGTGTTAGGATCTCCATTTGTTAATGTAGAAAAATCATCAAAAGTGACAGAATCTAAAACTTTTACAGTTAAAGAATTAGATTCTTTATAAAGTATTTCAATTTTAGAAACTCCTAATGAATCTTGTAATGTATTTGCTGCGAAAGGGAGAGGCACGTAAATACCTACACTTTTAGCTTTGTTTTCCATGAATCTAACTATAGTGCTCCTATAGGTATCTTCCTCGTTGTCTCCTAAAAAATAACCATCTTGTTTAGGAATAAAAGCTTCTTGAGTAAAAGGAGCCATAATTGACTGCTCACCATCATCAAATATAAATCTATAGCTAAAAGTAACAAATTTATCTTCTAAATAATTTGGATCTCCAGGCCAATTAGGATTGTAATACATGTTTTTAGTAACTCCATCAGGTAGAAATTCTGAAGTAACATCTTGTATAGAGCTAACGTATTTATTTAAATTAGGATTAGGAGTTTCACCATCTGGAAGTCCAGGAGTATTATATTTAGTATATTGACTTGTATCAAAATAATACAAATTAATAGTTTCGTAAGGGTTATATTTAGCTACAGATATTTTGTCTTCTGTGTTATAGTAAACAGGTGTTTGTAGACCAGTTGGATTAGCTCTATCTAAATTTATTTTTCTAGGTTGATTTCTATTATCTGTCCAAAATAATAAGTTTTCTAAAACATTTATACCGTAAATAGGATTTTTTTTAGAAAAGTTCAAAAAAGATCCTTCAACTAATTTTATAACAGTACCTGTTAAAGTGTTGTAAGAGTATATATAGTTTTTAGAAGAAGTAGAGTACTTAGCGTTTTCAACAGGATTATCAGGTCCATAATTTGTTAAAAAAACATATATATTGTTAGAGTTAGTATCAGCAAAAACCCCTATTGATTCTAAATCAGAACAACCGCATCCTGACAAAACATTAAAATCAACAGGCTGGTTTGAAGAAGTAGTAGCAGGAATATTACCTACTGCATTCTCTAAAGCACCTACGTCTTCGCCTTCTGATTTACTTACTTGTATATTTCGTCCATCTCTATATTCACCTGAAGGTAGCAATCTACTATCAAGATCTTTATTCATTTTAGACTTTATAAAAGCATTTTTAACTTCAGCCATTCAATTTAGTATTTAATCCATTTAGATTTACCTCTAGCAATCTGAACAAACTCATTTAATTTTATATTTGACAATCTAATCTTAGCATTTCTAAGTTTAGCACTTTTTTCGCGTCTTAATCTTTGAACGACATACTCTGGTTGATTAATTCTAGAAGCTATAATCGCATGACTTATATGAGCATATAAAGCTTCCTCAGCCAATTTAGGTATTTTCATGTCAGCGTCATAGCCTAGACCGTCGGATATGTATTCTAAAATTATAATACGACCAGCTAAATCACTTGAAAAAGACATCTTACCAGTGCGTTCGTTTATAGTAAACCAACCGTTTATTTGTGATGTTTCCGGTTGTAAACCATATCTTTGACCTAAATAATTATCACCATACATGCCTGGGTAACCTAAACCATCCGACAATAACATACCAGTTAAATTACTCTGAGCGTCGTTTATTTCTTTTAAATTGTTTTTAGCCCATCTTTCTTCTGTTAAAGAAGTTGTATTTATGTTTTCTTCTACATTATCCTGTATAGGAATTCCCTGTCTGTCTTGACTAGGTGTTTCATAAGGGTTTGTAGTTAAGGTTGTCGGATATATTATATGCTTAACACCTTGATTATCAATCCAAGATACGTTAACATAATTAACATAATCTTGAGGAAGTATAACACCAAGATTCGAGGCCACCGTAAGCTCTTGAGATCTAATACTTTTTAAAGTATCATAACTAAATTCTTGTAGTCCTCGTTTAGCAAAAAACATAACGTCAGTTGTTTTAGCGCTTGGTATGAGTTTACCTGCGCCTACGTAACCTATCATAAAGTTAGTTATAACGTCTTCTAGTGTAGTGTAAGCATATCCACCATAATTATCTTCTACTGTATCGCCAAAAGCGTCTCTATTTCCATATTCCCCACCAAACTCTGTAAGTAATTGAACAACAAACCATTCATTAGCTTGAGGAGCTGTACCTAAAGTAATTACATTGTTGCTTACGGTATAACTAGAAACGTATTCTATAAAAGTTCCAGGTAAACCTAATGGACTAACGTACAGCTTAAAATTATTTAAATTATAACCAGCGGTAGTAGGGTCTGAACTGCCAAATATTAAATCTGTGTCGAAAGTCGCTGTTATGGTGGAATTAACTATAGGCGCTTCAAAGGTTTGAGAACCTGAGTAATACTGCGCGTTAGTTTCAGTTATTAGACCGTTGTTAGGTGTAGCCATTTGTTAACTTTTTTTATTTGCTTCATCAGCTTGAACTTGCGCTGCAGCCGCTTGAACTATTTGAGGATCTCTTATAACTATACCAGCGTATAGTAATATCTTTAATATAACTTCAGATTGCTCAGATTCGTGCAATTCAAAATTTTGAGTAATTGATGTGGGTAAGCTATTGAAAACATATTGACCTAAATTCCCTACAGTAAAGTCCCAAATAATATCTTTAGGTTTTCTCACGTAGTCAACTTGAATATCTTTTGTTATTGTTTCGGGCTTAACAAAAAGTTTTTGATTTTCATAAAGATAAACCGGATTAATTTTAGTCGGCTTAGTTAGCCTTGACTGATTTACGTAATAAAAATCATGTCTATCTAATCTTTGAACTATTTTTTCGTTGTTATAAATTACATTGCCAAGTCTATAGAAATCTACAAACTCTAAGTAGCTGTCTTCGGTTGGTAACGTAAAATAAGAAAGACCAGATAATGTAACGTAAGTAGCTGGTCCAAAAGTTTTAAATATAGCTATTTTTTCATCAATATTTTCTTGTCTATCTGCGTAATCCGTATCCGCTTGAGGTATACGTAGTTGCTGATTAAGATCATCAAAGTATTTTTCAAATATTTCTAACTGTACCTGTGTTGCTACTGTATTGAACTCAGTCGGGGTCATATAACCACGCTGCTCTTTATTCAGTATCATTAAAACAGTTTGATATACTGTATTTACGTTTATAGCCATTTGTTGTTATTATTAAAATAAAG
>Ga0209092_10002252_pt1 | contig 17822 bp, 23 predicted proteins | sample FraStrMetagenome_FD_187446 | JGI IMG/M metagenome (GOLD analysis project Ga0209092, IMG submission 187446) | Marine eukaryotic phytoplankton communities from Arctic Ocean - Fram Strait ARC3M Metagenome (SPAdes) (version 2) | ecosystem: Environmental > Aquatic > Marine > Oceanic | place: Fram...
ACACAAAGGAGAAACGCTATGTCACAAGGAATGATTATTTACGCTATTATCTGTGTAGTCTTAGGCATCACTTTTATGGCCATCGGCAATTTAATACTTGGTACGCTTGTTGCACTATGTGGTCCACTTTGGTTAGCCATACAAGTAAACGCAAATGATGAGGAGGATGAATAATGGAACTTTTAATCAACATAGTGTTTGCATTTTTCTTTGGACTAGGCTGTGCCGCAATGCTGTCAATGTTAAGTGGATTGCTTTGGATGTTCTGGGATATGTTTACTAAGCAACGCTAGGAAAGCCGTACTTTTTCATTTTGGCAATCAAATTAGTTCTGCCTATCTTTAGTAGTTTAGCGGCATTAGTTTGGTTGCCTTCAGCTTTTGAAAGCGCATCACTAATTCTATCACGTTCGAGCATTTCAACTTCATCAGGTAATGCAGTTTCAAATTGTAGTTCTTCGTGATACTCAGCAAGCTCACCACATATTCTCCATAGTGCGTCTTGCTCTTCTCGGTTGCGGAGTATTTGTTCTTCTAATGTATGTTTCATAAAAGTATTTATATATTTGTATTGCTATGTGTATATGTATAGAAGATATGTATAAATGCATATTATATAGGTGTAAAAATATTTACAGTAAACACTAAATACAGTACAGGGCAGAAGACAATAAATACATATACCAGGAGGTGTCTTATGAAAAGACTTTCAATAGCGTTATTATTCATTGCTGCGAGCTCTACAACAGCCGCTGGCGATTTAGTTTGGGGATTTAAAAACCCTAGCTTTAGTGGACAAGGTTATTCATCACACGTACTAAGTGTAGAACAACTACAGTTCAATCGTAAGCAGGACATAAAAGAGAAGGCAGAAGCAGAACAAAGGCGAATAGAACGCGAACTGGAAAACACAACGCTCAATAAATTTTTAAAGAACGTTGAATCAAGAATTTATGCTCAAATATCCAAACAGATGGTTGATGCAATGTTTGCTGATTGTACAGATGCGTGTTCTAACACAGGCACAGCAGAGATTGAAGGCAGTACTATTACATGGGTGAGAGCAGACGGTTTAATAACTCTTACAATTGTTTCAGAAGATGGAACAGTAACAGAGATATCAATACCAGCGGATGGAGATTTTAACTTCTAATGCGTTTACTAGCAATCATTTTTTATCTAGCATTCCTAGGCGGATGTGCTATGGGTCCGAGTTTACAAATACTGGAAGATGCAAAAACATCTCCAACAGTACAACACTCACCGATCCAAAAAAGGTTAGAAGATGTACCAATAATAGACGGCGAAAAGATTACTATAGCGGTATACCAGTTTAGTGATAAAACTGGACAACGCAAACCAAGCGACGGAGTAGCAAAGCTGAGTTCAGCTGTAACACAAGGTGGCGAAATATGGGTAATCAAAGCTCTGCAAGATGTAGGCAATGAAGGTTGGTTTAACGTAGTTGAACGTGTTGGTATGGATAACCTAATCAAAGAACGACAGCTCATTAGACAAACTAGACAAAACTATGAAGGCAAAGAAGCAGAGCTATTAGAACCATTATTATTCGCAGGATTAATATTAGAGGGTGGTGTAGTAGGCTATGATTCGAATGTTGCTGTGGGAGGCGTTGGCGCCAGATGGTTAGGTGTAGGAGCTCAAACACAGTATAGAATTGACACTGTTACGGTAGGAGTAAGGATCGTAAGTGTAAGCACAGGCAAAGTGCTTCTCAGCATAGCGACTGAGAAAACAATTGCAAGCCATCAGTCCGGAGCGGATATATTTAAGTTCCTTGATATGGGAACAAGATTACTAGAAACTGAAACAGGTTTTTCAGTTAACGAACCGGTAAACTACGCTACAAGGGCTGCCATTGAGCAGGCAGTAGTTGAGTTAGTTTACGAAGGAGAAAGAAAAGGTCTTTGGAAGTTCAAAGACAACACATATAAAGGTACAATGCCAAAGTTAAGACCAATGGAACTAAGCAAAGCATTAGAGAAATGGCCAGACTCAAGATTGTATTGTGATGCTAATAACATGTGTCGTCCAAAAACTGAAGAAGATATACAGGAGGGTAACAATGAAGTTAAAAATGTTGACAATACCAGCAATGGCAATGTTAATGGCACTTCCGGTGATGGCGAATGACATATATATCACACAAATAGGTGATACATTAGATTTAGACATTACACAGGATGGGTCAGACAACCAGTTTGGTGACAGTACAACAGGGGTAACACTTAAAGGTGATGCCATGGTGTTTTCAATAACACAAACAGGCGATAATAACGATATTGCTGCATTAATCAACGGCGACAGCTATAGTGGAACATGGTCGTTTGTTGGTGATACTAACGTAGTAGATTTCAAGTGCGACAGTTTAGGTACCGCGGGGGCAGGTAACTGTGAAACTGTTGATGTTGATATTACTACAGTAGGTGATGACAACACATTCAAAATCTATATAGGCGAAAATGCTGACGCTGGCGGAGCAGATGTAACATTTACTGTTACTGGCGACGACAACGTAGTAGACGCAGATTTAGATGGTGTTGATGTTGATGTTACAGTAGTAGTAAACAATAGTAATAGTACACATACAGGTGGTGCAACAAGTGCTACTGACGCTTCGTTAAGTTCAAGTGATGCAGGTAACATATTTGATATTGACGTTGACGGTGACGGAGATGCAAACGGTCATTTAATTAATTTAAATGTAACTGGTGGCGGAAACGTATTTACTATTTCACAAAGTGGAACTGGTGATAACGTTGTTGACGCAAACTTTACAACTAATGGTAGTACTATAAACATTACACAGAGCGACTAAAATGAAATTGCTAGTTGCTATACTATTAACGGTTGTGACTATCACACGGGCATACGGTGCAGAGCCAGACATAATTGGCTCTGTTACCGAGCTCGACGGCATTGGACAAATCAAAAGAGAAAATGAAACTGTAGGCAACTCTACAGGAACAACTATTCAGCAAATGGACGAAGCATCTACTAAAAAAGGAAAGATGCGTATTGACTTTGTTGACGAAACAAGATTAGATGTTGTAGATCATAGTAAAATTATTATTGATGAATTTGTATATGATCCTGCAACAGGCAAAGGAAGTTTAGACATACGTGCAAGCCTAGGTGCTGTACGCTATGCAAGTGGACAAATTGCTAAAACATCAAGACAAAAAGTAAGACTAAGAACACCAACAGCAACTATCTCTGTACGTGGCACAGACTTCTCTATGGTAGTAAATGAAATAGGCGAAAGCTATGTTACTCTTTTACCTAGTTGTGATACTAACGGAGATTGCATCACAGGCGAAATTAAAGTTGAAAACAACGGCGGCTATGTTATTATGACTCAAGCGTTTCAAATGACTCGAGTTCATAGTTATGACGCACCACCAACCAAACCAGTTGTAGTAGATCTAACAGAGCCACAGATTACAGGCATGCTTATATTTAGACGTACTGATCCAATTGATGAAATGAATATGAAGATGCTAATGGAAGCTAGGCGAGAAGCTGGCATACTAGAGTACGACTTTTTAGAATTTGACGACTTAGAAGAAGACGCACTAGTTGACAGTATCAGAGACATTTGGGTAACAGAATTAGATCGTGGAGCAGACTATTATCTACGAGAGCAGTTGCTAAATATGATTGATGAGCTTAATAAAGCTCTACTAAAAGCATTACAAGACGAATTATCTGTACAAAATGAAGAGTTCTTTGCAGATAGAAAACTAGGATATGACGAAGACACAGGAATCTTTATAGACTTTGAAGATCCTATGTGGCACATACGAAGACAAGATATTAGTATATCAAATACAATAGATTTATATCTAAATGGAAATTATGGATATAAACTTAATTTGGAGCAAGGCGATGAAGCGGTATATGATTACATGCTTGGTGTTGGCAACAACACTATTGATATCAAACAACGTTAATGCAAACGAAATTTATATAAACCAAATTGGCAACAACCTTGATATGACTGTGATTCAAGATGGCGATAACAACTATTTCCAGTATTGTACAAACGGCAATGATTCAAATTGTAAAGATGTAGATGGCAACGCACACGGTCGGGCAGACGGATTCACTAGTGACAATGCTATAGTGAATAGTAGTACAGTTGGCAATGACAATAAGGTTGTTGTAGCACACGCCACTGGAACAGGTAATAACAACATCAATGAAACAAACATTGATATTTTAGGTGATCGCAACAAAGTACAAAACTTCTTTTCAAACTCTAGTAGTGGAAGTCACAATTATAGCAGCCAAGATTGGGGCGGCACTAAAGAAAGTAATATTCTAATTACAGGCGATGATAATACTGTACAGGTTGATAGCGACAGTTATGGAGAAGTTTTCTCTGAGATTGAAGTGACTGGTGATGACAACAATGTAAACCTATGGCAAAGGTCAATGAATAATAGTGCTTCAATAGACGTAACCAATGCCGGCGGTCCTAGTACTGTTACTGTTCATCAACTTGGATCAAGTTACCAAGACACAGGATTAAATTCAGCAAGCATTACACAGGTGTGTGCAAATGCAAATGGCTGTACAGTGACCTTGACACAAAATTAACATAGTACTTTATTTGTACACAGTATATTGTAAATACATTTAGCAGTTGCTGAGGGGCGCCTGCACAATAAGGGGCCTGGGACAGCCCCTTTATTTTTGGCTAAATATTCGTAGCAGAGTTTAGGGCCTCTGTAGAAGGGCGTAAATATGTTAGATCCATTTACAGCCGTAGCCGCGGCAACCACAGCGTTTAATACTGTAAAAAAATTCGTACACGCTGGTCAAGAATTTGAAAATTGTATGGGCCAAATGGGCAAGTGGTACACTAGTGTATCTGACTTCCGTAAAGGTCAACAGATGCAAAAGAATCCTCCAATATTTAGAAAACTATTAGCCGCAGGCTCAGTTGAAGAAGAAGCACTCAATCTCCTTATCCACGAAAAGAAAATTATGGAAATGGAAAAAGAACTTCAACAAATGCTAAACATACGTTTTGGCTTTGGAACTTGGGACGAGCTAAAAGATATGCAACGCAAGATTAGAGCCAAACGTGAACGTGAAGTATACAAGCAAGCAGAAGCAAAGCAAGCAATGATAAACGGTGTTGCTATCTTTTTACTATTAGGAGCATTAGTTAGTATGCTTGGTGGATTATTTTATTTTATTCTAAAAGCCAAAGGAATGGTATAATTGATACACGCATTTATGCTAGTAGTATTAATCGGTGGAGACATACAACCTTCACCTATGTATTTTAGAAGTATTGATGTGTGTCAATACTATGCTAAACGCATACCAAGACAGTATGGAAATTATTCACACAGTAGTCTAGTACCTGCTGAACACAGAGTTACAGCATATTGTAAGCCTGTAAAAGTGCAAGACGGACCTTACATATACGATCATTAAATAAATACACTATGAGATGGATAAGCGAATGGTTGTTCAAAGAACACGTAGAACAGATGGTGGAGGAAAAGTTTCAGGAGAAGCTACTTGAAACCTACCTTTACACCCGCAAACAAGAACTTCGACAACGGATCGAAAAAGTTAGAAGCACACTCGATACACAAGCACACGGGATTCACGAAAATAAAACAAGAGAAGTATTGCCCAGTAGTGAGCTACGACGGAAAAACGAGGAACCCAGAGTACAGACGCAGACCAGTCAAACCGGAATAGATGACATAAAGGCAAAACTTTTAGGAAAGATGAAAAAATGAAAAGATTACTAAGCCCTTGGTGGGCATTGATAACACTAGGGATATTAGTATACGCATTTGCAAACCCTAGCAACTTTCTACAAAGTATTAAATTAAACTATTTCGATCAACTTATAGTTAATCAAGAACCAATACAAAATAATATCTATGTAGTAGAAATTGATGATGCTGCACTAGACAAGTACGGACAGTATCCTTTTCCACGTAACACATACTCAAACATTATTGTTGACTTATATGACAAAGGCGCAGGTCTTGTTGTATGGAATATAATGATGCCAGAAGTAGATAGACTAGGTGGTGACGCAGAACTAGCAGAAACTATGTTGCAACTACCAGTTATACTAGCAAGTCGTCCCAGCGACAAAACTAAGAACGAGCCCATCAATCCTGGGGCCGCAATACTACAACCTCAGTTCCTAGATCAGTTATTGCCATACGGCGGCATAATTGCTAACATTCCAGAACTTGAGAACAATAGTGTCGGGGCGGGAATCGTTTCAACTGAGCCGGAGATAGATGGGGTAGTGAGAAGAATGCCTACTATCGCTGTCGTAGACGGTACACTGTATCCTAGTCTAGCACTAGAGACACTACGTGTTATCGCAGGCGATACTAACTTTCAAATTAAATTAAATCAGTTTGGTGTTGAGAAAATGCGTATTCCACAGTTTGGTATTATACCTACTGACAGTGAAGGGCGTATATGGATTGACTGGAGTCAGCGTTCTAATAGCATAAGCGTAACTAACTTACCTGATGACTTTGCTGGCGCAATAGTAATAGTAGATGTTACAGCAACAGGCATTGCTAACCCTATACCAACAGCAATGGGCGCACAGTATGCGGGTACTACACAAGCGGCAGTACTAGGCACAATGTTTGACGGCACAAATATACAGCGTCCTGATTGGGCACCAACAGCAGAGCTTATAGCACTCATAGTAGGCGGGCTATTGCTTATACTTCTAAGTCGTTGGATGTGGTTAGGCCTTGCTACAACTATTGTAATGATAGGCGGAGTTGTACCTTACAGCATATATGCTTATACAACAGAAAAATTTCTTTTAGATGTTACAGCACCTACAATTACATTTATTATCATAGCACTACAAGTATATGGTATTAAATTTGTACAAGAATTCTTAGAGAAGCAAGCAATAAAGAAACAGTTCGCAGGCTATGCATCGCCAACAGTAGTGCGTTTGTTAGCAGAGAATCCTGCACTAATCAAAGACGGTATGAAGAAAGAAGTTTCAATTGTGTTCTCAGACCTAAGAGGTTTTACACCACTGGGTGAATCATTCGGTGATGATGTTAAAGGCCTAACTAAAATTATGAATGGCTATATGGATGCGATTACGCAACCTATATTAGATGCAGACGGCATGGTCATTAAATATATTGGCGATGCAAGTATGCATGTACACAATGCACCTATTGATGATTCCAATCATCCTAAGACAGCAGTACAATGCGGACTAGACATGCTTAGAGCAGTGGAGAAGTTTAATGAAGAAGTTATTATACCTGATGGCCGTCCTCCTGTTGGCATGGGTGCTGGCATCAACACAGGGCTGGGTTACCTTGGTGAAATGGGAAGTACTAAACGTCATTCATATGATGTCCTTGGAGACGCTGTAAGTACAGCGGCAAGAATAGAAAGCAAGTGTAAAGAATACGGATGTGTACTACTTGTTGGAGATGCAACATACCAGCGTACTAAGTCAGACTTCTTCTATCTAAAAATAGATGATCTTGCTGTTAAAGGTAAAACAGTTGGTATCGGTATTTGGACAGTGTTAGATAATAGACGTCCTGCATGGCGTACAGCACAACGTAAACACGAAGAAATGTATGAAGCATATCTTGCACAAGATTTTGATAAAGCAATAGAATTATGTAATTTGTTGCACGGGCACTTTGATGGTAAGATGAGTGGCTACTACGATATGTGGACAGAACGGTGTGAATTCCAAAAAACTCAGAATCTGCCTTCCGATTGGGACGGAATATTTATTGCTACATCAAAGTAGGATAGCGCATAATAAGCATGTCAATTCAAATAACATCATTACTGAAATAGATATGCCAAGAGCAGCGTAAACATCACTATGCTTCCATAGAATCCTAGCAAGAGTATCCAAATAGGATTCTTCTTGCGATGCAATGTTATTACTTTTTTGGCGTGCCACCGTTTCCCCTCTTCCCGGTTGAGTCGAATTGTTCGTTACGTGATTGATACTTGGTAATAATAGCATCCAATTCGTCTTGTTGTTCTTTATTAAGTTTTGTTTCTAACAAATGTCTGTGTTCTAACACCATTGACAATTTCATATTCATTCGTATCATGTCATTATCTAACATGCGAATACGATCAACAAGTTTAATGAGTGTGCCCATACTAGCACCGATAACAGGGTCAATAGTTTCAGTTACCCACTTCCAGATAAAGAATATAAAATATCCCATGCCTAATGCCGCAACTATTGGAAAGCCTAGGTCTTTAATTGTGTTTGCTAATTCAGCATCCATTAGTCTCTCCTTGCATCGTCTTTGCCCTCGTTGGCTGCAATACGATCAACGTTTGGCTTAACTCCAAGTGTGTAACTAAGTAGTGCATCTATTTTTACTAGATCATTATTCATTGTTTGAACTCTATTATCTAATGATCCTATAATTCCTTTTAGTGTATTAACACTATCAGTAACGCCGGCTAATATGAATCGCAACGTAAGGTACACAAAATACCCTGCCGCCAATGCTCCTGCAATTGGGAAACCAACATCATTAATAAGTGTTATAATATCCATATATTTCCTTTAAGAAAGCCCTTAGTATTATTTATATAAATATTCAGGGAGATTGTCTATGAAATATTACATTTTAGTTATTGCATTTGGTATACTATGTTCGTGTTCGACTAAAGGCTCTGCGGTGAAACTTAATGTTGGAAATACTAATCCAGTGTACGAAGCAATACAGTATAACGGTATGCACGAAAGAACTGATCGAACAGAATTAGCTGCTTATGTAGGTGTTGATCCTGTACGTACAGAATGGTGTGCGGCGTTTGTTAATGCAGTACTTGAAGAAAGCAATATTACAAGCAATAACAATCACAAGTATCCACTTACAGCAAGAGCGTTCTTAGATTGGGGTACTACAGTTAGTGAACCTACAGCAGGAGACATCGTTGTGTTTCCAAGAGGCAATCAAGGATGGCAAGGACACGTAGGATTTTATCTTAGAACAGAAAACATAAATGGTGTAGACTATTATATTATTCTTGGCGGCAATCAAGACAATAAAGTAGGTGTTAACGCATATCGTGCAAACACAGCATTAGGTATTCGTAGACCTAATTTAATTTAAAAATAGGTTGACATACTTGTTATAATATTGTATACTGTAAGCACAGTCTATAGAATACAAGGAGAACTTATGATTGAAGGTTTTAAAATTCCGCATACAACATTTAGAGTACGGTCAGGAGACTCTGTACTAGAAGGTTGTAGCTTTGAAGAAGGCACATGGAACACAGTAACAACAGATGATTACTTTAAAGGTAAGCGTGTAGTACTATTCAGTCTACCTGGTGCATTTACACCAACTTGTTCATCAACACAACTACCAGGCTTTGAAGAACAATACAATCTAATCAAGTCGATGGGTATTGATGAAATCTACTGTTGCTCAGTAAATGATTCTTATGTCATGAACGCATGGGCAGAAGTACTAGATATTAAAAATGTAAAAGTAATTCCAGATGGTAGTGGTAACTTCACACGTTACATGGGTATGCTAGTAGGCAAGAACCATGTAGGCTTTGGTAATCGTAGTTGGCGTTACATGACAGTTATCAATGACGGTATTGTAGAACAATGGTGGCAAGAGCCAGGTATCAATAATGAAGGTAGTGACTCTGATCCATACGGACAGACAACACCCGACAACATGATTGAATATCTTGACACGGACGAAATATCAATTGACTGATCATGAATATTATAATTGGACTTATCTGATTGACACAGATAGTAGAGAACGTATGGTTGCTGACGTAGATCAAATAATTGCGTCTGGCAACTACTTTACTAATAGTCCAAAGTTTCAAACTAAAGTAAACATTTTTGGACTACAAAGTAGTGATTGGTCTAATCTTAAAATGAGCTTTATTTGGAGCTGTTTTGCATTTATGAATAAGGAAGTGCAAATTAAAAATATTCAAAGTTGGAGTTTTCAGACTAGTCTTAGAACAGCTGAAAACAGAGACAACTTGTGGCATCACCACAATCACGATCCTGAGACTACTACAGTTAGTGGAGTGTATTACTTACAATTACCAAGTGATGCAGATCCGTTTACATCAGGTACAGAACTAGCACCTAATGGTGTTGAAGGCGATGGCAAGTATATTACAACTTGGCAGACAGGTCATTGGATGATTTATCCAGGTAAAATTTATCATAGACCAGGCGTACTACAATCTAATGAAAACAGATATATTGTAGCCGCAGATATGGAGTTTTAATGCACAGACGCAATGTTAGCTTTCCAATTATAACAAGTAGATTTCATGCACATGACAATCTTAAACAGCCGTTGTTAGAAACACTTGACAGAGCTGTAGGTGAACATCTACAAGGACATACTGATGACATTTCAAAGTGTGATTGGGAAACAGGACGTTTTGATTATGAACGTGAATGGGTAAAGTTATTTCAACCAGACTTGTTTGAACACTTGCACAAGTGGCTTGCTGAAATCAAGTATGACACATTTAACATTGGCGAAATTTGGTTTCAACAATATGCGAACGGTGGCCGACATGCTTGGCATACACACAGTGCAAATTTTACTAATGTATATTATTTAGACTTGCCAGAAGACAGTCCTAAAACTGAATGGATAGATCCAGTTACACAAGAACACAATGTGTTTGATGTAAAGGAAGGTGATATAATTACATTCCCTAGTTGGATTAAACATAGAAGTACAACAAATTTATCAACAGGAACTAAAACAATTATATCCTGGAATATGGATATTGCAATAAGCGACAGGTTTGGAGAAGAAAATGGCTACGACTGAAGAAAAAGAAGAACTAGTAGAAACACTTAAAGGTCCACGTTTCTACAATATACAACTAAATGGATATGGTGGCGAAAGTGCATACATGACTGTTTCAAAAGAAGCACACGACTTTTGGCAACCGCTTTGTGAAAAACACGGTGATTATGATTTAACCACTTACATGAACAGTGATGGCGAGGAAGAAGACGAGTACGAAAACATCGAAAGCGTTCCACCAGAAGCACAGTTCTTGCATGATCCAGATCACGACAACTACAAGCGTCCTTGGTATGAGTCGCACACAGAGTTTGAACACTCAATGGGAGTCGAATGGAGTAGTGCATACATAGTAGTGGACGAAGTTGATTCAATGGAGTACAGTGCAAGTCATGTTGCCAGTGTCATCGAAGGTGAGAACCTCTCAGACATGCTAAACGAACTTGATGAAGCAAGTGGTTATGAACTTGAACCGGTTATCATGGGCTGTGAAGACGAAGCACCAGAAGGCACAGACTATATTGCACAGTTATACTCAAGCGAAAAAGGACAGTTCTTTGACGGTGTTATTGAAACTACTGGCGAGTTTGATATTAAGAAACTCAAAGTTTATACTACAGAATATTTAAACGGTGAAGACACTGTTACATCAGTTGAGTATGACGGAGTTGAAATTGACAACAATGGCGGCGATACTAACGGAAAAGGTTATTCGGCAAGTGTTTGGAAGTACTAACAGTAACTTCAATAAAGTCACTTAGAAAATCGAAATGGGTAGCTAGTGTATTGAATAGTTCAGGATGCTTTACACCAGCTACTATTTCATATGATGTCGAGCCAATATCTTGATAGTATCTTCGATTGAGTCCTTTGCGTTTTCCAATATCAGGAAACACTCCTGTTACAAAAAGACACGTATCGGCTAACTCTTTTGCTTCTTTGCTAGAGTTAATAGATAAAAATGATTGTGCAAAGGTATCGTCTGGTAGGAAATTGGGTTTGTCAACATAACTGGAGAGCAACATAACAACGTATGCTTCAATTGGCTCGGGTAAGTTATATCCATAACTTACTGAAGTGTCTTTAACAACGTCAAATAACGCCGAAGTATACGCATCATTCATATAAGTATTTAGCATAGGAGAAATCATGAGCGAAGAACAAAAAACATTCGAATATAAAGTAGAAGACATTTTTGAAGACATCCCAGGGGACAGCCAGAATGTTAATTTTACCATTCCTCCAGAAATTATGGAAGCACAGGGATGGAAAGAAGGCGACAATCTAAAGATATCTTGGGGAGATCAAGGTACAGTAATTATTGAAAAAGTAGAAGAAGCACCAGAATCTACTTGACAACAATCAATTAAGATAGTATAATATATGTATAAACTAGGCAAACAGAGAGGCATACATGTATATTACTGTTACAGGCGGCAAAGCAAGTCAACGTAAACTCGTGGAATCTATGGTTGAATTTTGTATTCAAACATTAATGCCCCGTATGCGTAAACTAGAAGTTACTGTTAACCTTTGTAAACCCACAGGTGCATTAGGTTACTGTCTAGAGCTTGACTCAAACAGAGAGTTTGAACTAGAAGTTGACAAAACACAACCTATGCGTAAATTGCTAGAAACTGTAGCACATGAGATGGTACACGTTAAGCAATTTGCTAGACGTGAAATGAATCCTGCAAATGAAAAATGGCACGGCAAAACATACAACCCTAAGAAAGTAAGTTACTGGGATCTTCCATGGGAGATCGAAGCACACGGACGTGAAGTAGGGTTGTTTATACGCTGGGCAGAGAAACACAACTTAGGCGAAGAAGATTGGACGCAAGAATGAACACCATTTACCAATATACTACTAAGAGTCAAAGTAAACGTAGTATTGCATACGACGGTGAAGTATTCCCTGTAAGACTTAAAGTAGGCGAAACTATGCTTACCGCAGACGAGCGTATTCAGCAGCAAGACAGTACAAGTAATTCAGAAAGACTTGATAAAATATTTGAACGCACAGTTCCGCAACATATTACTGACCACGTACTACACAAAGCATTACAACGTAACGGTTACTTTCGTAGTCGAGATGATAAGAATCGTGAATGGTTTGACTTTCCGGATTGTGATACAGCAAAAGAAGCAAGTCAATCTGTAAGAACAGTATTAAATAAAATAATCAATGGTGTTGAAGCATTAGAAGATTGGACTAGTTTTGCATATCAACAAGATATCATTGACTGGGCTGTTGAGCGTAGTAGCGAATCAAATGACTTGCTTATTAATGCTATTATGCGAGCAGGTAAATGTCGTATTAGTTATGAAATTGCACGAGCATTGTCTGCAAAGAAGATACTAGTAGTAACAGCTAAAGTTGGTGTAAACGATAGCTGGGCAAGTTTGTTGCCACACGGTGAAGAAAATCATGTAGACTATGCTGGTTGGAAATATCATAATTATAAAAAAGTTAAAAGCCTTAAGTTTGAAGGTACTGATGTTGTATTTGTAAGTCTACAATTTATTAACAAGCACATGGGTAAGAATAACAAACTACTAGAAGAAATATTTGGTGTAGAATGGGATTGTGTATTTTTTGACGAACAGCACTATGCAACTACCACAGACAATACAACTAGACTTTGGAAGCAATTAGATTTTAAACTTAAAGTTGAACTAAGTGGAACACCATATAAAACTATGTTGAGTGGTCGCTACACTCCTGAAGACACATACAACTTTGATTATGTTGACGAGCAAACTATACGCAAGCAACTGTTAGATATAAATGCTGATGACTTCTTAACAGATCAATTTCGTAAACGTGCAGACATTAACTATGCACTAGTTAACGTACCTGAAAAGATAAAGCACTTGTTAGGCGACGAAGGCTTTACATTCTCTAAATTGTTTGCAACTGAGAATGGTAACTTTAAAAATGTAATGGGCGTAAACGAGTTTATTACATTTCTAGTAAAGAACTTTAAAAAGCCACCTGCAAGGTTCAGTAGTGTTGCTGACAAACTTAGCCGTCATACACTTTTTGTATTACCTGATAACGTAGAAGCAATTGGGTTGTTTGCTAAAGCATTAGAAGCACATCCTTTCTTCTGTAAACGTAAAATTATTAATGCTAGTGGCAAAGGCGTTAAGAACATTCAAAAGGTAAAAGACATTATTGCTCGTGACGATCATAACGGCGGTGCTGGCACTATTACACTTACTTGTGGACGCTTCTTAGAAGGAACAACTGTTCCTGAGTGGTGGAGTGTGCATCAAATTAATAATGATAAAAGTGCAGCAGATTACTTCCAAGGCAGTTTCCGTTGTAAGTCACCTGCAGACGGAAAAGAAAGTGTAGTAGTATATGACTATGCTCCAGAGCGTTTTGTTAGTGTAGTATACGACTATTGTGAACGAGTTGCAGAAGCAACAAATACAACCGCTGAGAAGGTTATTAGCAACTGGTTAGAAGTTAGTGATGTATACGACTACGATGGCAATGCTTGGAATGTATTAACAGGTTCTGACATTAGTAAACGATTCTTAGCAGACATTAGTAATCATATTGACCGCATTGGTTCTTGTATTAATCAACAACATATTGATGATGCTATTATTGCGTTACTACAACACAAAAATAAAGACTCTAATAGCAATTCTAGTAGAACACAGTTAAATGCAAATGATATTGACGAAGGTAAGAACAAAGAAAATGCCAATAGCAATATGGCACAGCCTAAAACTAATGATGAAAATGAATTAGAAGTAACTATGCAACGTATACGTTATAGTTTAAAACAAATTTATAAATTAGCTGACATAGCTTGGGCTAACGATTTAGAGTTTGAAAAAATACAAGACGTAACACAATTGGATAGTGATATCGTTGCACAAGTTACGGGGTTGACAATTGCTGAATGGTCTGCTATAATGAATACTGTAAACACAGTTTCAGCAAACAGGGCATTAGGGCAATACTATGACTATCAATAATATAGCAAATCGTCTTGCACAACTTAAAGCATATGATAGCAATGGAACACAAACTATCATTCAAGAAAGTTACGCACATGATGCTATTGACTTATTAGATCAAAGCCTACTTGAAGATCCAAATACAACATACTTAGATCCACAATGTGGTAGTGGCACGTTTTTAATATATCTTGCTGAACGACTAATGACAACATTAGCAACAGTAATTCCAGATGAAATTGAACGTATAGAACACATTTTTAGTAAGCAACTGTATGCAAATGATATTGATAGTTTGCAAGTACTAGTATGTAAAACTAATTTTAAGAAAGCTCTAAACAATAAAACATTCGAAGTTAATGTTACACAACAAGACTACGCTGACACCGACTTAAACAAAACTGTTATTATGAGTGGCATAGACTTTGGCACAACTAACGACTTTGTAGCAATGTGTAAAGCAACATGTGAGCATGTACTAGTGCTTACACGACCAAATAAGAATCGTTATACTAAAGCAAAACACATAAAAGAAATGACCAAGTATAAGTTTTTAGGTGTTACTGGAACACTAACGCCAGTGTGTGCTATGTACTTTACTCCTAATACTAATGACAGTGTAGAGTTTCATTCAAAGCAAGATTCTATTGTAGTTGAAAATCCTACATACCTACCAGCATATGATCTAGAAGCCTTTGTATATGTAAAGGAATTACTTGAACAACAGTTTGATTCATTTACAGCAAACTACGGCTCGTATTATATTAATGCTGACAAGGTAGTAAACAATCCAGGTGATGTAGAGCTTATCTATCAAGTAGGTGGAGCAGGTTTAGATTATAGGAAAACTGTAGGAGTTGATAAAAGTATTATTACGCCACGTGAAGGTGTTGGTATACACAAAGTTGTAATTAGTAAGAATGGCAACCGAATGGGCAAAAGCGTTTTAAAATATGCTAGTCCTAAATATGGCACAGGACATAATGCTATTTGGATCCAAGCTAAAGACAAGAAAGATGCAGAAAGAATAATTAACTATTATAACAGTAAAGAGATTACACGTTTAGTACTGAGCTTAAAAGGAACTAGTCCAGCAAGTGGAACTGGGTTTTGGTCAAAGATTCCTCACTATAAACATTATGATCAAGTAAAGGAAATCTATGCCAAACACTTTAGTTGAAGATTACTATAAACACATATGCCAAGAGTGGGGAGTCAATCCCACCAGTGATACATACACAGGATATGAAGGTGTAGAAGATCAACTGAAGTCTTATTCTAAGGAACGCTGGGAACAAGCAGACGATACTGGTAAAGATACAATAATAGACGATGTGTTTAATATCTATCGTAGTATAAACATTATTCCAATCACATACTTTACACTAGAAGGTTGTAAAGCTGAATTAAAATCTATAAGCCGTAAGTCGCACAAAGTTGATAGTCACAAAATAAGTGTTGGAAATACAGCAGGACAGAACCTTAGTAGGTTTTGGTTTCCTAACATGCAAGAAGCATACACACGCAAAGATAAAATGGTCAGTATGCGAGCTAGGTTTTATAATGATCCTAGACTAAAACGTGCAATTAGTTTTTGTTACAAGTATAGAGACGAAGGCGACAAAAGTGTATTACCAGCAAACATACGTAGAGCATTAGATCTAGTTAGTGGAGGCACTATTGCTAACTTCAAGCCTATGAACGCAAGAGCTGTATATGACTACATCTGTCCTACTATGTGGGGCAACGTATTAGACTTTAGTTCAGGTTATGGCGGACGTATGATTGGATCGTTAACAAGTAATATGCGATTTAACTATACTGGTATTGATCCAAATACAAAGACCTATAACGGACTAGTAGCACTAGGTGAACTAATGACTAGTCTAGGATTAGGTAGCGGTTACCAAATGCATCATATGCCTAGTGAACAGTTTGATCCTGAGCCAGAGTCGTTTGATGCGGCATTTAGTAGTCCACCATACTTTAACTTAGAAACATATACAAACGAACCTACACAGTGTATGAATAGCTGTTCGAACTTAGATGAATGGTTTGACAACTATGCAGAACCTACAATGAGAATGATACACAAAGCACTAGTTAAAGATGGTATATATGCTGTGAACATTGCAGATTACAAAGACGGCAAAGAAGAGTTTAACATAGTTGATCGTTGGTCTCTAGTAAGTAGAGAAGTAGGGTTTCAGTTTGTTGAAAGAATTGATATGTTATTAAATGTACGTCCTGGAACAGGCAATGACAAACTTAAAAATGCTTATAAAAGCGAAGGTATTTATTTGTTCAAAAAAACTTGACATCTTTGTAGTTCTGTTGTATACTATATATAATTAGGCAAACAGATAGAGGCACACAATGGTATCGAAGTTTAAACAAGATGAAATTACGTTTGAATTGCGTCACGAGACAAAAGGTAGAGTTCCGTTGAAAACAGTTAGCACACAGGAAGCACTTGCAGTGGCTTGTGCCGCTCAACGTATCAATGGTGGCTATGTTAAGGACACTAGACGCTTTTCAGAACCTGATAACAAAACACAATTTGCTAACAAAGAGATTGTGAAGTTTGCATATCACGGTGATCCATCTTATTTGCCTATGGACTATGTACGTCCTATTCCAACAGAAGAAGACTATGTTCAAGTAGCTGAAATACAAAAGTGGATGCGTAGATATGTAATGTTAGGCCTAGGCGATGTTGATGATTTCAAACGTGATATGATTAATGCAGTATCAGCAGATGTTGTACCTGTAAACAATCTAGGCCGTGTTGCATTTATACCTGAGTTTGTAAGACGCGATCAACATGAAACAGGACTCACAAAAGAAATCCGTATTGAATATAGAAACTCCCAATATTTGGGTAAGGAAAAAGATGTTGTTGAAGGAGTTGTTAAAATCCTCGATAAGCGTTATAGCCAACAATGGGAGTCATTTAACTATGTGGCTGTTATTGATGGTAATC
>Ga0209092_10002255_pt1 | contig 17807 bp, 31 predicted proteins | sample FraStrMetagenome_FD_187446 | JGI IMG/M metagenome (GOLD analysis project Ga0209092, IMG submission 187446) | Marine eukaryotic phytoplankton communities from Arctic Ocean - Fram Strait ARC3M Metagenome (SPAdes) (version 2) | ecosystem: Environmental > Aquatic > Marine > Oceanic | place: Fram...
TGCCTTTAACGATCTCTCTGCACCACATATGCAACAGCGCATTCTGGTTCAGGCTTCTTGGGTTCTGGTATGGCTCTAGTTTAACTGATAAAGGGGTGGTGAAATCCCAGTTGAGCATATCCTCAATTAGGAAATTCACCTTTTTATTTACTTCTTCTTTGTTATTAATTTTCACAAATGCTCCCTCAGTCATAAAGACCGACTAAGCCACTTTTGGGATAATTCGTTACCATCCCATTTTGGTTTACTCTTTGCGATATTAGCTGGGGTTCTAATTGGTCGCAGATCAATATCAGTTACGACATTTTTTCCGTAGAGCCTAGAATAAAGACTCTTATAACCAACACCCGCAACCCTAGCGTAATCTTCATAGCCGTATGATTTACCATTAACTAAATCAGGATGCTTTCCTTTAAACAAAACTTTCTTTGTACTACCCATGATTAATCCCCTCAATAATTATGTCTTCGTAACCTTGCTCTCTCCATGAGTCAGCGCAATCTTTTGCATCTTCTTTGTAATGAAAATAATTAGCTATGCCGCCCACCCAAACTATATATCTATACTCCATTTTTTCTCTCCCCATCCCAGTAGAAACCATACTTACCCATTAAATGATTGATGGCTCTGTTCTTTGCTTCTACGTTTTGAACCCAACTCACATCAGCTAGACTGTCTTCAATGTTCCTGTTCCTGATGCTGTGGGTTTTTGATTTGACCTGCGGTGAGCCGCCCTTGTCTTGCGCTCTACCCAACCAAGAGTTGATAAACCGCTTTATTCCTTTAGGTGTTTTTCTGCGCGTAGGATTAGCATCAAGCCACGACTCCATTGCATTTAGTTCTTGGTAAACATTAATCTTAGGATAAGCCTTTTCCCATTGGATAATATCTGCCTGATCTGCCTCGTAAGTATCTCCGTTATTAAGCAACATTGTTATCACCCATATAGTATTCAGCGACACTGCATTTCTCATCGTATCGGTTAGTCACTGTAATCATCTTCTTTTGGATTGGATGTCCTAGCTCTTTAAGCTCGAAGATTCTAGCGGCTACCTGAGTAATGCCTAATTCATTGAAAGCATTTAGGCATGTTAGTTTCTTACCATTTTCTAAGTATTGTAGAACTCTTGATATCTGTGTCATTTTTGTGACTCCTATGGCTCGGACTAGCCTCGCCTGATTATGTTATTAAATATGTATTTAAATATATATTTTTATTAAAGGCACTTTTAACCCTTTTACTACGCTGAGTAAAATAATAGATCAAAGGGCAAAGCGACTTCGCGGTTATTTCGTTATCGTATCGAATATCTAATCTATTCGTCAGCAGAAACCGATCTGCATCAGAGGCTATGTCAAGAGGGTCAACTTCGCTCTGGCGTTTGATTTAAGAGATTCGCCAGCCTCTAGCCCGATAACTAAAGCGCGAAAAAAGAAAGGGGATGTTACAAGACACTATAATACTGTGTTAGAATAACCTTTCTGAATCCGCAAATTCAGTATTGCTCATAACAGAGCAAATGTAAAGCCCCCGTAAAGGGGGTTTTCTTTTATAAAGCAATAAACTCGTCTAATCCATAACCTAAAGCCATGCAAACTTTCATTGCAGTATCTAGCCTTACGTTAGTTTTATTTCGCCAAATGTTCACCTGCTGTCTGTGAACCCCTAACTTACGCGCAAGATCAGAACTACTGACTCCTTGCATGTTTTGCGCTTCTCTTAAACATCTACCAAAATCTATCATTTGAGCATCCTATGTGTTAAATTGTTTGTGATGGTTTTCCCCGATCATCACTCCTATGGTTTACCCGCCCTTCGGGGCGGGGTTTTTAATTACACCATAATTAGCTTGCCAATTATTTCCCAGTCTTTTGCTTTTAATGCGAAGCCTGTTTTTGCATTTAAATAATTAACTGCTTCCTCTTGTGTGCTAAATGTTTTAGCGCCTATACTGTTATTCATATTTGGTTTAGCTTTAAACATAATTACTCTCAAAACGGAATATCATCTTCTAAAAATTCTTGCTTCTGTACTTTATTCACAATCTGCTTAACACCTTGATTATGTGCATCTTCTTTAGCTGTAAATTTAAGGCTAAGATACTTTGAGCCTTTAGCCGACTCATTTAACCAACCTGAAACCCAGTAATCCACACCGCCAATCATCGCGCTTCCTTTTCGATCAGGATGTGTTTCTGATTCCTTTTTATCGTTGACAAACATCGCACCGCTATTATCTTTTTGCTCATATTGACTCATTTGTTTTTCTCCACTTCGGTTTTAATAGTTAGGCACGCATTGATTACCTGTTCTTCAAGTAACTCAATGTATGCATCATCGCGCTCTACTCTTACAAGTACATGAGGCGTACTTGGGTGATAGGCGAACGCATCCCACCACTTCCTACCAGTAACAAACATACAACCCTGTATCTGTTGCCAGTAATTCTTGACTAACTCATCTGGGTTTCGCAGGTACTTAACCATCGTTGTACCAAGCGGACATTTAATTTCAATACCACCATCTTCACCAATCAACCCGTCAGGCGAACAACCATAGGTATCATTCAGGTCAACAATGAAACCGACCTCTTCTACTTCGTTGCCTGTTATAAACTCGTAGTTTTCTCGAGCTTCTGGCTCTAACTCTGTGCCGCGAATCATAGCATCGCTGGTGTGACCTTGCGTTATTTCCTGAGATAACAACTCATAAATCAATCCGTTGATGTAGTTATCAGCAGACGTACTAGGCTTACCAGTCCTCGTTATTAGCTTACCGAAACAACTGGCTGAGGGTTTACCTAGCCTAGATTGCAACCAAGCCTCAGAGCCTTGCTCATTGTTAAGGATAATCATTTCTGAGCCTTTTTATCATTCAGCATAGCTAATGCCCTTTCGTACTGTGATTCTTTCAAACCAGTAACGCTAGATACCTTAAACAGCTTACAGAATCTTTTCTCATCGCTTTCTGTTTGTTCAATAAGGTTGGTTATGGTTACCACTTTATCATCAGTGATTATATTATCAGGCGCATTACGTAGCATAGCTGATTCTGCATCATCATCTGCTGTCGGTATACCCGCGATAGATTGCAGTGCATAACGTCTAGCGTAAGTGATAGCACTACCTGATGCTTGTGGGTCTTTTTTTACAATTGGCAACAAACAATCTGCTTCTAGCCATTGCCCAGATATGTGCATAAGCCTAGTTACTACACCGACTCCGCCATCACCATTAATCGGGAATTGGGTGTAGCTTAGACCATTGTCCGAAAATGGCTGTTTGATTGCTTTAATAACAGAGGTTAAGTCTGCATAGCTTGATTTAAAAAAATTATTGGCACTTTCTTTAACCGCGCCACCCATCTGCGTTTGTGCGTTGCATAATGCATTAGCTAACTTGTCAATAGATTCACTCGACTTCATTTTCAATCTCCCATGTTTTTAGTTCTTCATAAATTGCTTTTCTTGTGTAGACAGCACCATCAGGAGTCTTCTCACCCTGTAGTGCCATTGTTAAATAGGTTGTAGCTTTCTGTAGCCCCATGTCATAATAAACCTGACGAGCGAACCTGTAAGTCTCCTCGTCATTTGTTAACCAAAGGCTAACATTCCAAGCGTTCCAACTTCTGTGACCATTATATTCTTTCATAGCTTTTCTCCATTTTGATTAAGTGTTGCTCACTAATATGAGTGGCAATCTGCTCTTGCGCGTATTGATCGCCATAGCCAGAGTAGTATTCTGGTGACTCATTATCTCTAACTGCATGACCATGCAAGCAGTCATATTCCCCGCGCTCATAGGCGCACATTTTATTCAAGTCTGTCATGTTAACCCCTTATGCGATTCCTGCGACAAGATGATCGTGCCACAAAGTAGCATTGGATAGTTGTTTTTCAAGGGATGTGAGTTTTGACTCAACAACCTTGCCCCATCTGTTATAATCATTGTCAGACATAACAGTAAGTGTTTCTACGTAATCTGCAACATCACGCTCAAGCAAAATAATACGATCTCTAGCACTTTTAATTACTGATGATTCATACATTTGATATTACCTTTATTGATTAATTTAGAGTAAGTATGCCTGATACTTTACATAATGTAAAGTTTTAATTTTACTTAAGGCAATAAAAAGCCCCAATTAAGGGGCTAACGGACAAAAGGTTATACTTTGTGTCCGCTAATAAGACCAGATAGTCTCTTCTGGATAGTTTTCTATCTCAGGGAAATCATCTTGAGTACAGGCATCAATGTGAATAAATCGACCTGAACCTTTTTGCTGAATGCCAATGCGGGTAATTCCAAACGCTATAGCTACAGAAACGAGCTTTACGGCATTTTCTCCGCGACAGGCTATATCAATAGCTTTTCCAGTGGTATGCGCCCCAACTCGACTTTTTCGCATTTCCAATGGGTGTTTGGGCGATCTGTATGCACTAGTAATGGTAAATGGAAAATCACATTCAATTCTGATCTTGGTAAGCAAGTCTAAAAAGTCAGGGTCAAACTTACTTTCGCCTGTGTGCTTGCACTTCAATTCTTTGTGCGAGAAATACTTGTTCTCTACGTTTTTGCTTTTAGCCTTTGGCTTTTTGCTTGTCATGTTACTTCCTCATATTCATTAACTTTGAAGCACCTTTGATGCCAAAACTCGAGCTGATTGCAATAAATAACAGGTATTGATACCACTCAGGCAAACCAGAAAGGGCATCAAACCCTTCTTTTACTCTTTCAATAACTGTCAAATCATTGACTACTATAGCATAACCGACCATGAATACAGGTATAGATAGAACAATTGTCCAGAACTCGTCTTTCCAACTGTGTGCCGAGGCATCAACCATCTTAGATTCCCAGTCAGCATCATTCTTTATCATGCTCATTTTGGCTTTGTGTTTAGCTTGCTTTTCTTCTGCTTTGTTTTTAATCAAGCCACCTGCTAACTTGGCTACTGGTGCAATTAAATTCATCCACATGGTTTGTTCTCCTGTTATAAGGGCATGGCTAGGGCATCTAGCGCACGCCAAATATCATCATACTCGGTTTTTGCTGTATCCCAATTAGCCTTAATCTTGTTTACATCTTCAACAACCAGTTCAGCCTTTGCAACAATGGCTCGCATGGTCTCAATATCTTTCTCTAGCTTAGATACGCTTGTAGTGATTTCTAAGAGCCTTTCTTGCTGAGAGGATATAGTTATCAGGTTAGTGCCTAAAGTAGCTAATTTAGCACTCAATTGGCTTATATCGTTGTCTTTAAGCTGTTGTTCTATCAGTTGGATAGATTCGTGCAAAGGTGTTACATCTGGAACAATAACCGCTTCGACTGCTTCCAATCTTCCATACAGGCTACTAGCCGCCCAAATAAAAGAACCAATGGTTGTAGCTAGTGAAAAAACTACGGCAATATAAATGCCTTTTAGCTTAACGCCACCTATTGATAATTCTGTATCTGCTAAACTCATTCGCACTCCATTTCAAAAAAACAATCATAGCCCATGCCTGTAGGTGATGTTTTATAAAACTCTGACTCTGTACCTAATGCAAGAATATCCGCTTCACTGTAATATAAATCTAAACCAAAGGCATCGTTACCATTTAAGTATACAGCAGTCAGGTTTCGGGTTTTGTTGTAACCCATAGCTACCCATTGTGAATTAGCATCATAGAAAATATTAACATCGGCAGATGTGGTGTTATTTTCTTCAATACTTTGTTGCAAAAATTCTGCCGCTTCGCTATTAGCTACGGCTAAATAAGCAGATGCCGTATTAGCACTTTCTTCTATCTGATCAACAGATTGATTATATGTATCTACATCATCTTGATTAATGGTTAGCATTTCTTGATTCTCAGCAACAAAGATTTGCACTTCTTCTTCCTGCTTGGGGGTGCTTGCTGATTCTGCTTTTTCTGCAACTTGTTGAACTGCGATCATATCCACCACAACTTCGGTAAATGTTTGAATGTGAGTCTCCATTTCTGCTAGGGAATCCATCGCCATATTCTCTAACACCTCTTTAACTGGTGCGCCATATGATTGATAGGTAGACATATTGGACAAGGCAGAATTATAGGCATCAACCTGCTCTGCGCTAATGTGCGCTGTGCTAGACAATGTGCCATCAGATAAACCGCCACCAGTGTGCGCGTAATCGGTAGCCGCGCCAACTAGCTTAACGCCAGTATCAATCTGACTAACAATAGCAGAACTGCTGTCAATCAGGTTATCAAGTTCATTGCTTTGTACTGCGGTACTTGTCGCTAATAGAAATGCTATCTTCTTCCACATCTTCGCTCACCTTACCTATTTGGAGAATGCCGTTGTAATATTTCCGATTCTTTTTGTAATCAGGAATGTATAATTCTGGGTTCTGCTTTATTAGCATTAACCCCCGCTTCCCCGCTACTAGTCTCCCATTGTTTATAAACGGGCATGGAGAACCCGCTAGAAGCATTGACTTATACACCTCTTCACTCTGGCAGAGAATCGACACAGATGCCACCTTCAAGCCCAGAGCAGAAAGCATTCTTGAATATTTTAATCTTGTACAGTCTACGTCTAATGTGTAACCGCCAGAACTAAATCCAATAGCCACTGTCTGAACCGATCCTGCTATGCCTTTCAGGCAAGTGTCAGAACCATTAGACATAAAAGTCGGACTTATTGCAGAGCCTACAGGGATTTCGCTTGCCGCGCCCGCGCCATTGTAGGTGTTTTCAGTGGTGCTACTCGTATCGGTGGTCGTATTATTGCTATTTGATACGCTGTTTTCACCATGATAATTGTTTAGGCTACCTTGCTCATTAGCCTCAACAGGAACTGCCAGAAAAAGCAGAAAGAGTAGGCGTTTCACTTACGATCATTCTCCATCCATGTTTTCATCTGCATAATGTTTTCATCCATTCTAGCAATTGTAACCTGTAGCTCACGCTGTGTAGCATCAAGCCTTTCTACCCTTGTGTCGATTTTTACTATATCTTTAGCGTTCTGGCTAACGCCAACCTCGACCTCGGTAAACGCGCCCATAACACTAACTGCCTGTATTATTAATAATAAGAATAAAGTTATAGGTACGTTTCTGCTTAAATGCCAATCTTCCATTATGCGCTCCAGTTATTCGCTAGGGTAAGCCGCTTCTCTTGCCGCGATCACTTCTTCTGTATGTACAATAGCACAAATAGATTGCACTTCTGCTGATTCTACAGAATAATCTGCACCCGCATCTATTGTGTGTCGGTGAAAAGAATTGCTTATTTCTTGTCCATCTTCAACAACACTAGTCTTAGTTCTAACTTGCACTGTTTTAAATTCGCCAACAATTTCAATTTTATCTTGTGTTACTATTTTTTCTAAACTCATTTTGCGCCTTTCCGTTTTTAGTTCTACTAAAAATAATTAAGAATTTGTTTCATAGGTAATTTGGAACGTCAATCTGCCTGTTGTTGTATTAACAATATTATTATTTGCTATGTTGTAAGTTTCTTTTGACTGTTTCAATTCAACGTTAGTACCAAATACATTTGTTATACCACTTGCAATACCTGAAAACCCAGTGAAAACACTGGAATCTGTAATAATGCAAGGATATAAATGATTAGGCTGAAACGGCAACCCGCTGATTGATGCTTGACTTCCACTTGCAGAGGATGTGTTTATAGAAGTTAGATTTGCTGTAACTGTTACTTTTTTGCCAATTTTTACATAGGTTGCAGATGTAACATTTGCGCTAAAGCTTGAGCCACAAGATAAAACTGGTGTCCATGTACCCTCTTCATAATGATCTAACTGGTTAGCTGAACCTGTGCCGCCTAAATAAACACCACCTGAAAGATATAAATCTTTAAATCTTGAACTTGTTTTGCCTAAATTTACACCCGCATCCCTGTTGCCTCCTGAAATACCTGAAGGAAAGATATCACCTGTTTGAAACGCACTTTGGATAGCAATAGAAGTCCCAGAAACACCAAAAAATGCTGTTGGCTCAGCAGAATTAGTGCCACCTAAATACGCAACAGGCACACCACCAGCTTTACATCTAATGTGATGTCTATGTGTATTAGTAGGATTGTCTGTATTTAAAAATCCCTCTTGGTAGCTTCCAGAGGCGTGCCCTTGCATTTCAATTTGTTTATTAAAATGTATTCTCGTATCTTTAAATTCAGCAATATTTATATTATTATGCGTTTTTATAGTTATATCATCAGAAGACCAAAGCAGACTGTCCCAACCTGCTTGACTTCCAGTCGCGCGCATTCTAAAAAAACTATTACTACCTGCATTAATCTCAAATTCATTAAAATGATTTAATTTTATTGAAAAATCATTTCGTTGTTCGCCAATCATTTTATATGCTTGCGGTAAGGCATCTTGTACATTGGTTGCGGTGAAAGGAGAAGAAGGGTTATAGGTAACAGTAGCCGCAGGGTTAACCACTGAAATCTCAGTCTGTTCGCCTGTTATATTAATGCTAGTTGTATCTCCTGAAACTGATACAGTTGACACATTTTCTGTGACTGTTACTTTTAAAGTCATTATCTAGTCACCTGTCTGGTTACAGTAGCCTTACCCTGAATAACCCTTTTTACTTCATCCGTAGAAGTTTTATAAATTTCTACATCGTAAAAGTAACTGCCTTCACCTAGCTCACTATTTCCATTATTAGCAGTAACATCATGGGCTAACTTAATGACTAAGTTTCCGTTTGCATCAAACGTAGTGCCTGAAAAGTCAAAAGCCCAGTGCTGTGCGGTATCCATTGATTCACGCAGATGACCACGCGCAAGCCAACCATCTAAGTTTTTATTAACGCCATCTTCTTTAATGTTTAATGTAAGGCTAAAATCTGAACCTTGGTCTATTATTAAATTATATTTTGCCGCGCTCATTTTATGCCTCGTTATCTCTGTAAGCTACTATTTCATATTCGTCTGGGCTTGTTCGTGAACCCCAAAAAAACATAGTAACATTTTCAGTATTACTATGCTCGGCTATCATTTCATTAAATGCGTTTTGCCCATCTTCTAGCAACTCATGTTCAGATACAATAGTTTGTGTCTCTGTATTATCTTCTGTATTTAATGTTATATATCCTACAACAATCATAACTACCCCACAATTCTGCTGTGTAATGTAAAGTCCACGTTAACAATTCGTAATGCAGTAGTACTAATAGAACTAACTCCATGCTTGGCGCGTAATCTACATTTTATATCTCTATGAAATCTACCTAAATAAGTGTGCATAGGAACATTTTCATATTTAGAATAACTATTATCATTAGATATTGTATGTAGTAGCTGTTTGGCGATTACCCATGTTCCCGCTGTAGCCCCTGTGGTTAATCCAGAATATAAAACTGTAGAACTAATACTTGGGTTAATAAGCTGAGATGGATATGCGCTTATATCTACATAGGTTTTTAACTGTAACTCTTTTAAGGATACATTATCGAAAAAAGCAGAGTCTGCACCCGCATTAATAGTTTGAATAATAATGTAAACAGTTGAAACATCAACTATAAACTCTCTAACATTAGTGCCACCAACTGAAACCCAACCCAATCCGCCTTGATATTCTATCTCATCGTCTGGGTCAGTAGATGTGCTAACAATAACCTTATAAGTAGTGCTTGTTGGTTGATCGTATTTGAGTCTGTATTTTTTCCCTGCTGTAACTGAAACAGCTTGCGATATTTGCGCCTTTTCAGTGCTTCCTGAAACGCCATTTAACGTGCCATAGTAAGGGGTAGTTAAAGTGCCGTTAGCCGCTGTCCAATCGCCTGTACCTGAAAAAGATCCGTTTGTGACTAACTCACTACCCTCATAATCATACTGTAATCGCAAATTCTTATATGTTCTATAAACTGGGCTACCGCTTACATGTGCCATAACCATATTACTTGGAAACTTATTTAACTGATTACCATCTAAAACAACTCTCTGCCAATACTGTTCAGGTTGGCTATCGTGTACGGCAACAGCAATTACGTTTGGATTCCAAAAATTAGGAACTGCAAGTTCTTGCTGAAATGTTAATTGACCAGTTCTGGTTGATGATGTTCCTGCAAACAGGCTCAAATTTATAAGTGCATTAATACTTCTACCTTTTGCAATATCCCATTCTGTAGCAGGGTGATCGAAATCAATAACATTATATAATGTATTATAGCTTCCCAGATACATTGTACCCGCATGACAGCGATATTCTTCTTCCACCGCACCGCTAAATTTATTAGCAGTTATAGTTTCAGCCTGAACGTGCTTACCCTCAATAGTCCCATCTACAACTAGATTGCCTGAGATTGTTTTTATGTCTTCGTAAAATGGCATCTACTTTGCCCCTATGGTTGTATTCTTTTTTGAAGAAGTCCAATACTGTTGCTTACTGATGTTAAACTTCCGCCCGCCCAAGTTGCAGTTACAGTGTATCTGTATTTTTCAAGAATCTTTTCATAACTTGACGGAAAAACATCGCCTACACTTGCAGTGACCTTAAAGCCTTTACCCGCTCTAGTTTCTACTGTTGTTAAATTTGTCGGCTGATTTATAACTGTAACGATACTATCGTTAGCACTAAACTCAAATTGCGTCACAGAAATAGACCATGTAATGTCTATTCCACCAAAAGTTGGGGCATCAACAAAAAACTCTCTAATATCTGTAGGAAATGTAGGGTAATAGTTACCATGATAACTATATCTATCACCAATATTAAGGTGTTCAATAAACCTAGCATCTAATTCAAAATAAAATACATATTTTTTGGTATCTGTTACTACATTATTAGAATCTGTTGTGTAAACAATAAGCTTATCTCCGCTTTGCGGATCTTGCCCAAAATAAGCAATAAATTGTGCATCTGTTGGTTGGTTTAAGTTATTGCTAGGGTAATAGTATGTGTTTGGCGGTCTGTCAGATAGTGTGAATATATGAAATAGATTGCTAGCAACTGCCTCGCTGTCTATGTCTTGGGTTGAAACGGCAACAACTGAAACTGAAAAAATTTGCCCAAATCCAACTACATCCTTACTGAAAATGTTTGTTGTTGATGTGGTAATTATAGACTTTAAACTTACCTGACTAACAGGGTCATTAAAATCAATTCTAAAATGCTTAAGTTGATTGGTAATAGTATAATCAAAATCAACCTGTAAATACTCGCCAAAGTATCCCTGTTCTGGCGTTTGAATTATGTTGGCAACTACATTAGTTACACTAGTAACACGACCATCCCAAACTTCTACTACATCGTTGGCGGTGTAATCTATAAGATCACTAGCTTGCCAGTCATATATGGCAAGCACTACCTCTTTGGCGGTTATCTCAACAGTAATTCCAGTTTCAATGTCATTCTGAATTATGTAATCTGTAATCTCAAATTCTTTTTCAAGCCCGCTTGTAAATCCAAGCAATTGATTTGAAAACTGTATTGTATCTCCAACCTTATACGCTAATGCTTTCATGTTTGCGGTGAATGTTACAGTTGCTTGCATCCTTGATCTGAGCATCATTAATCGCGCTAGACGTTGGGCATCTTCCTCATCAGTCGTAAGCGGTAGATTGTAATCTAAGTATAAGGTTTCGCCATCTTTATCATCATAGGTTAAGCCATCTGCATCTACACCGCTATATTGCACTGGATAATCTGTTACCACATAGCCATCATGCAAGCTGTTAAACTTGCCTTTAACTCTATTGTAGGAATCTGCTCTGCCTTGCTTTGCTGAATAGTTAATAGCACCGACAATCATGCTTTCATCTACAATTTGGCTGTGGGCTGTTTCATGGGCGTATGGCTTAATATAATACTTACCATTGCTATAGATTAGCTTACCATTCATAGTGCTTAGTATTTGCTTTATATTTTCTCTGTGGCTTTTATCAGCAAATATAGAGCCGTTACAGGTGTATCTTTTTCTGGGCAAACCATTAGAACCTAAAACACCTTGTTCGCAAATATCAATCGCATCTCTTAATGATTGTTGGTCAAAAGAATCAAAAGACTCACCAAGCCCAAGTCTGGAATCAAGCATATAATCTAAAAGGCACAAAGCAGAGTTAGTATCGTATTGCCACGTTACTGAGTTCGTTAATCTGTGTGAAGATACTTCAAGGCTTGGTTTATATAATATTGAACCAGATGTTGAGTCTTTTCTAGGGTCATATATCCTGCGACCTTCTATTTCAGCAGTAACAGATGGAAAGCCATTCGGAAAAGCTGTTGAGTTGAACCTAAGAAATATATAAGAATATGCACATCGAGAAAAAGAGTGAAATCCATCCCAGTAAGATGGTTTTTTTGATATCAAGAAAGAGTCAGTTAAATTCTGATAGCCAGTCAACCCTGTAAAACTTTCAGCAACAAAATTGCCGCCAAAGTATCCATTTGGAAAATTATTGCTTACCGCAACATCAATACCATCAAGCAAAATAGTGTTGACAGCATTACAACCCTCAGCCCAGACAATAGCAAACTGGGTCTCTCCCGTTTCTTCTGAAACACGCCAAACAATGTTGCCGCCAACTACAGCCTTTCCATAAACTATTCTTCTTGGGGCGGTTGAACTTACTGTGCTTTCTTGGGCAAATTCTACAGACTCAACTGTGTTTTTTACAAAGGCACTGGATGTATTGGTTTCCTGTACAGAGTCAATAATATAATCATAAGCCTCTTTACTGGCTTCCGCACCAGATATACCTAGAGCGTTATACTTTCTGTTGAATATATTACTTGTTTTAAAAATACTCATTACACGCCCCAAGTATAAAATGCTTTAGATGTTGCGTTTACATACTGAAAACTTTTATCAGTTGGCGAATCGAGCTTTTGGTCTGCATCGCTATATCTTCGGTTACTAGCTTGCGACAATCTTATAAACTTATGCTCTGCTGATATTGTTACCAATAAAGAATCGCCATCTTGAATAAATGTTAGCTTATCATTAAACCCTTCAAAATAAACAATCGGCTCTAAAGCGTTCCCATTGCTTGGGTCTATAGCTCCTAAGTAAACAGTTAAAGGTTTTCCCTGATAATCTAAATCACGTAATGCGGGAATCGTTGTGCTGTCTGCAAGTATCTGAATCTGCAAGCCGTTTGCCGCTAGATCACTAGTCTCACTTGTGCCACTTATTCCTAACAATTCACCCATGCCTGTGAACGTCTGGCTTGCACCATTCACTGTAATTGATTTATCACTGTAACCAGTCCACATTCTATCAACAACATCCTGTGCGGGACTGCTCGCATTGGGTAGCGTTAGCTCAACGGCAAAATAAACCTGCAATTCGCTACTTGTGAACTGTGCTAATGTGCTTGCATTAATATCTCTAGCCATCAATTGCCTCTACGCACGTGAAGCTAAATCCATATTTAAGGTCATTGCTTATTCCCCAAGAAACCTCATCAGATAGCATTCTAAAAGTTCCACAAGGGTTTGTGAAATCTAACACTGCATTATCCAGTGGTACTTCTCGTAATGGTGGTTGCACGTCAATTGTTCTATTACCTGTTTGTAATGCGGGGGCTGATGCCATATACAATCTATCATTTAAACCGAACATCCGACCCGTGCTAACTGATGTTGTGTTGGTAATGTTTAATATCTCGTTTCCTATAGCTTGATTAGAGCCATTGACTGTGCAAGTTCCGACCTGATAGCTTTGATAGCTATTGCCTGAACCAACCATAGGTAATAAAAACGAGTTTTTTCTACCCTTTCTGTTAACAAAAAAAGCTTGTACTTCTAAAGCTGTAATATTATCAATAGGCTTTAAACTAACATCTACTTCCCACCTCATGCCGCCATAGCTTTGAACCTGTTGCTGTAGAGTATAGGGTGACTGACTAACAGCATTAGCTGTAACCATGCGTATACTCATGCTTTCAATTAAATGCGGGTTTTGCTTTAAGAATGTACTAGCCATTTATCTACCTACTAGCTGTGATGCGAATGAGCCGCCTCTGCGTTTAGCATTTAGAACCGCTTGCTTAGAGGCTTCTTGTATTTGAGGCAATAGGTTTGCAATCTCTGCCCTTACTGTTGATTGTACACCAGTAGTAACATTGATTGTTTGATTAATTACTACGCCCTGACTTTGACCTTTTGTGTGATCTATAACAGTTTCATTCGGGTGAAGCATAGCAGGAAAACCGCCCTTACCATCCATACCGCCTGCTCTAGCACCGCCACCAGTGAAGCCACCGCCATCATAGCTTGATCTTTGTGCATAGGGTACATATTGACCACCGCTAGATGGAAAATACTGATTAGCCATGCTTGTACCAGAGATATTCCTCAGTGATGCTAACTGACCTTGCAGTTCGGCAATCTCACGCCTTGATTGTGCTATTCCATCGGCAAATGGATTTCGGAGTTTTGTTCCGTTAAATAAACCAATAATTTGATTAAATACATTTATTGTATTACCTAAAGTCAAATTAAGGCTAGTTTTTATAAACCATTCCATCTTGGCTAATCTTAGCCTTACGCTAGTTATTGATGCTTCAAAGTTGATGAATACATTTTGAACATTCTCGAATGCACTGATCAGGGCATGAGCTACCTTTTCGCCTATGTTGCCAGACTCGTTTTGCTTCTTTATAAATGCAACAAATTTGTTGGTCAAGTCTTCAATAATAGGGGCGAACTCAACTGTCATAGCCTGTACGACACCCATAATCGCTGTCTTAGCCTTTGTAAATGCATCGTTGGCATCTTCAACAGCTTTTGCATCAACTCTACTTAAACTGATTCCTAGACTATCTGCTTCTTCTGCCATAGTTTCTAGACCAGCAGAACCTTGCGCTAAGGTGTTTACAAGAGCAACACCCTCAGAATCAAACAGCTTCATTGCCAATCTAACACGATCTGACTGCGTACCTACTCCCGCCATAGCATCTGCGACTAATCCCATCTGCTGATCTAAAGGTAGTTTTACTAGTGACTCTGCATCTAAGTTTAATTCTTTGAGCGCATTAACAGCCTCACCTGTTCCTAGTGCCGCTTCACTGGCTCTACGGGTAAAACGCTGTAAAGCCATATCCATCGTTCCTGTAGATACGCCTGTTAACTCTGCCGCATACCGCAAACCAGATAATGCTTCTGTCGTAATTCCGATCTTATCTGCTGTTTTAGCTAGGTTATCAATTGTCGACATACTGCTTTTAATCAGTGCGCCAAACCCTGCCGCACCGACAAGACCAACAATGGCTGTTTTAGCATTAAGAACTGCGCCACTTACTTTTTTTAGTCCTGCGGTAGCAGATGAAAAGGCTTTTTTAGTTGTATCAAAAGCCTTAATCGTGATATTTAGTTTTTGGTTAGCCATCGGAATCCTTTAGTATTTCAAAATATGCCATCCACTCTCGATACTCTGAAAGGCTTATTTGCTCTACTTCTTCTATAGTCTTGGAAAGCCGATCAGCCAAAGATATAAGATTCAATCTATGGTGATCGGTTTTTAGTTTTTTACTAAATCTTCCTCAGACTCTAAGTCAGCAAACATCTGATTGGCGATATTCGATATTACATCTGTATGCTCGCCCATCAATTCCATTCTATCGTCTGCCGCAGTAAACAGCCTTTCACCACTTTGATCTTCTGCTTTCATAATAATCAGATCAACCATAGCGGCTATCGTTGTGTTGTTTAAGAAGTTAGGGTGCTTCTTCTGTAATTGGTTCATGTCGTAACAAGTAACTGGTCTACAATACAGCTTGAACGATCCAGAATCATCACCCCACTCAGGTACTTCAACTTCTCTTACCTTTACTTCTCTGCGCGTACGCAATTCTTTTGCTAGTCCCATAGTTTTAACCCCCGTTATTAAGCCGCACCCTCGGTGATATCACCATCAGCCTGAATCTCAAAAGATGCTTCAACCATACCATCAAAAGAAACACTGATCGACTTGCTAGTTACAAAGCCAAAGCCAGTGTATTTTTTGCCAGTACCCACACCATTAGGATAGATTTCAAAATCAACCTTGGACGAAACATCAAGATCATCTTGTGCCGCATCTGCGGAATCCCAGTAGCATTCTAGGCTTACTGTAGCTGTCTTCTGACCTGCTAAAAATGATCTGCTACTTGCGCCCATGGATGTAGAGTCGATAGTTTCGCCATCTTCATTAATTGTGAAAGAACGCACCTCTGCTACTGTTGCTACAGTATCGCTACCGCCTGTATCAGTAACTATTTTTACAATGCCGCTATTACCTGTTGCAATTGCCATGTTTATAACCTCATAAAGTTAAAGTGTACCGCGTTGATACTTATACAGTACACGCAGAGTTAAAATTACACCGCCAATCGGTGCTATAGAACCTTCGTCTGTCTCAATGCTAACAATTTGTGTGTCTAAGGCTACACCGCCTCTAGTTCTGTCAACATCGAGACTTTCTTCAACAGCTTCTATGATGTTATTTCTGGCAGTGTCTATCTCTTTGCCTTTAACATAACATACAAGCTGATAATTAATCGTTGCCATTCTGTTTGAAAGTGAGCCGCCAACAGTATCATCGTTTCTGTCCTCGTCTGCACTCTGCACAAGTATAGCAGGGAATTGAGCGTTAGATAGCTTCTCAAAGTCAAACGGCTCTCTGGTTACATACTGAACCTTAATAGGCTGTCTAATGCCTTCTAAAGTCTCTACTAAGTGAACCGCTATGTCTTCTCTAATGCTCATTTAATATTCCTAAAAAATATATCGCCTAGTTTCTTTTCTTCTTTTCTGTTCAAGCCAAAGAATGGTCTTAGTTTGTTATTACCTGCCGCCTTTTTAGCTTCTGCGGCTCTAGTAAAAAAGATAGTAGCTTTCTTTCTATCTGCTCTACTGGTAATTGCTCCAAGCATCTTGCCGCTAAACTCTAGGTTTGGTCGGTTTGTGCGACCTTTAAACCTTCTAAACTTTGCGTACTTAGGCGAATACCCTGTAAATTTACCGCCCTTAAAACCAACACTGCGCTTTGTTCTGCGCTCTATAATGTTTATGCCCTCTTGGGCTGTGATAGATAAAGCCCGACTTACGCTTTTACCTACATCCTTGCCTTTCTTTTCTAGCTTCGCTTTTACTTCTTTAGCGTTGCTTTTGAAACTGATCTTCATTATCTACTCAATCTGCCACTATGAATGGATTTCTTTTCGATCTCAGATACAGTTCCATCATTATCTGTATCATATTCAATTCCATCACGTAAAATGGAATCAAATTCTTCTCCATAACGTGATTTATAAAAAGTAATCATATTTTGGAATCTATCGCCGTCTACCCAATTAGTTAATTGAGGAAGCGCATATCTCCATAGAACAAGGTAAGCTGAACATCTAGTAAACTGCGTATTAGTTAGCAATGTGCTATTTAACTCGCCATCTAAACCTTTTTTATCCCACCATTCAATTCTAAGATTACGGATAATATCGTTAGTAGCTTTATCATGTTCTTCGCTGAATGTATCAATGCCTAGTTGTAAAATATCTGGCACTAGGTTTTGTAAATCTTTATCTTCTGAAAATGCCATTACCATTTCACCTTGTCAGCCCAGTAAGCCCCAGACATTTTGCCTTTGGCTATATTCTTTGCATGGCGCGCTTTAAATGAAGCCCGCTTTGCTTTATCTGCCGCAGATTCATTCTTTCTAGGTGGCTTGTTATCTGCACCCTGCTGTCCGAATCTAATCAGCTTAACTTTATCTCCTTCTTTGGCTAATACAGCGTGAGACTTAGTCGAATGACCAGATGTTCGTTTGGGCTTATTATAGCCGCTGAACCTTTCGCCTCTATATGTAATCGCCATATTAACCTC
>Ga0209092_10002257_pt1 | contig 17795 bp, 13 predicted proteins | sample FraStrMetagenome_FD_187446 | JGI IMG/M metagenome (GOLD analysis project Ga0209092, IMG submission 187446) | Marine eukaryotic phytoplankton communities from Arctic Ocean - Fram Strait ARC3M Metagenome (SPAdes) (version 2) | ecosystem: Environmental > Aquatic > Marine > Oceanic | place: Fram...
AACTCTACTCCGGACCAGGATGGTTGTAGTATTATCGTGAATAATGTAGGTTTGGACAAATCGGGTGATCCAAGAAGTGGAGGTAGGAGTAACGCTTCTACGGATAATGAATTGCTAAATAAGGCTGGTTTTATATTTCAAAGCCCCTCAGGAATTTTGGTTGAATGGATGGATTTGTTCGAACAATGGAAAGAGTACTATAAGGAGCATAAAAACCCGCATGTAAATGCAAGGAAGTACCAACATCTCTATAAATGGTCACGGAAACAAAGGAAGAATCGTGATTATCTTTCAAAGACGCAAGTTGAATTGCTTAATGAGGCTGGTTTTGTATGGCATTCTACACGTTAATTCGCATGGATGGATCGGTTTGAACAATGGAAAGAATATGTTGAGGAGCATAAATCTCCGCACGTGCAATCATCGAAGAACAAAGGGCTCTATGGATGGGTATGGTACCAAAGGAATAATCGTGATAAACTCTCAGCGACGAAGGTTGAACTGCTAAATAAGGCTGGTTTTGTGTGGCATTGCCAAAATTCTTTGAATAAGGCTGATTCTATGTGTCATTTTGAAGACAGTACTCCCACAGAAATTCCGTATAAATGGATGAAAAGGTTTGAGCAATGGAGAGAATATTTCAAGGAACATAGAACTCCGCACGTACAAGCATTGAAGACCCAAGGGCTCTATAAATGGGTACGGAATCAAAGGAATAATCGTGATAAACTGTCTACAACGCAGGTTGAACTGCTAAATATGGCTGGTTTTTTGTGGCAATACGAACATAGTACCCCCACAGAATTTCCAAATGGATGGATAACTTGGTTTGAAGAATGGAAGGAATATTATTGGGAGCATAAAACTCCGCATGTGTCCCGAGCAAAAATTCAACCTCTCAGTAGATGGGTATATTATCAAAGAAGGAATCGTGATAAACTGTCAGCGATGCAAGTTGAACAGCTAAATAGTTTTGGTTTTATGTGGAATTATGAAGTTAAGAAAAAAGATACATGGATGGATCGCTTTGAACAATGGAAAGAATATGTTGAGGAGCATAAAACTCCGCATGTATCCCGAGGAAAAAATTCACCTCTTCATTTATGGGTATTTAAGCAAAGGAAGTATCGTGATAATCTGTCAGCGATGCAGGTTGAAATTCTAAATGAGGCTGGTTTTGTGTGGGATGCTCTTCCAAGATGGGCATATAGTTTTGAAGCATGTATACAAAACTTAAATGAGCACAACACATCGATCGTAGACAAATCTAGGAAATAATCTCTTCATGGATGTGTTCAGAGGCAAAGTAAAGGTAATCTCTCAGCGAAGCATGTCGAACGACATGATAGGGCTGGGTTCGTATGGAAGTAGGGCTTATCACAAAAAGACACATATTTGTCACAGGTGCTTGAAGTTGTAAAAGACGATAGAAGCAGATAGAGTCAGCTTGCTCGAAGTTGTAAAAGATGATAGAAGCAGATAGAGTCATCTTGGAAATAGGAGAAGGGCTCTTAATCAATCAAGATTTTTCGAGCAACCAATGATGAGACAACAGACATCATGGACAATGTAAAGAAAAGTAACAACTCTACTCCGGACCAGGATGGTTGTAGTATTATCGTGAATAATGTAGGTTTAGACAAATCGGGTGATCCAAGAAGTGGAGGTAGGAGTAACGCTTCTACGGATAATGATGATTTTGGTAAACAGTTCAGCTTTGAACAAATAGAAAAAGTTGAAAGTGACATCAATTGTGAAAGCAACATACTTGACCTTTTCTCTGAAGCTAATAGCGATGGTGCAATTGACGTTAATTGTGTATGCAATACAGAGAAATATGAGAGTGGAAGCAGACGTCCTGCAAAATGGAGAAAACTTCCCTGGATAGCTACCAGTAACTATTAATAAGTATGTGACAAGGTAATCGATGAATACAGCTCTTCTTCGAGGAAGAGAGGACGCTCATCGATATTTTCGAACAATGGACCAGTAGAGAATAACTTAGTTTTGTCTCCGCAAATACGTTGACTGATCTATTCTCTCCGATAATTATTGTTATTGTGGCTGTCTCGAAGACTCGAAGATGACGACGTCAATCTTCGTAGGAAAGTAAGGAAATTGGAAAATGTCACTGAAATATTGAAGAAGAAGGTGAAGGACCAAGGACGAATATTTTGAATATTTTAAAGTGCATAACTTCGGGTGGCGATGAGTTCACTACATGACAACATACTTGCGGGTAGCGGGATATCAATTTCTGCTTTACATTTTAGTGTATGAAAGAACGTCTGAGAAGTATTCCATGATGTCGTGGTTTCAGCTAAATTTTATAGCGATGGTGCAGTTGACGTTAATTGTGTAAGCAATACAGAGAAATATGAGAGTGGAAGCAGACGTCCTGCAAAATGGAGAAAACGTTCCTGGACAGCTACCAGTAAGTATTAATAAGTATGTGACAAGGTAATCGATGAATACAGCTCTTCTTCGAGGAAGATGACGCTCATCGATATTTTCGAACAATGGACCAGTAGAGAATAACTTAGTTTTGTCTCCGCAAATACGTTGACTGATCTATTCTCTCCGATAATTATTGTTATTGTGGCTGACTCGAAGATGACGACGTCAACCTTCGTAGGAAAGTAAGGAAATTGGAAAATGTCACTAAAATATTGAAGAAGAAGGTGAAGGACCGAGGACGAATATTTTGAATATTTTAAAGTGCATAATTTCGGGTGGTGATGAGTTCACTACATGACAACATACTTGCGGGTAGCGGGATATCCATTTCTGCTTTACATTTTAGTGTATGAAAGAACGTCTGAGAAGTATTCCATGATGTCGTGGTTTCAGCCAAATTTTCGTACAGAGTGATTGTCTTCTGTGTATATTTGAATAAAAATCAAGGTGGATACAGCGCACAATCATGGGGTCAATCATAACGTGTGCAGATTCGATCTCATTCTCGAATTCAATACATGTATCATACAGGCAAGCATTCATTATAGTTTCTTCTTATCGTGTAGCAACAAACTGTATTTTGAGTACATGCAAATGATTACATTTATATCATTGATCACTCAACCTAGCCAAGTATTCACTCATGTGATCGTTTGCAGTAGGAACTTTGGACGGTGTTGCATCTCAATTGACTTTTACCCTTGGTAGCATTCACCAACCAACGACGCTCTTTCAAAATTTCCTCACGAAATTCCTACACACAAATAAACTATGTTGATGATGATGAGCTCGGTTGCTGTGAACGTTGGTTTTGTGTGCATTCTAGAAAGGGTAGCTAGGACTACAACACGCGAATGGCGAATGATGACTTTTTGGAATATGAATTTGTGTTTGTGAATTCAATCCGATGGCTAAAATGCTACCGACGGTTAAATATTGATGACCGTTTGTTCATCACATCATTCGACCAAATTTCGCTCTTGATTGTGGATGTGGATGTGAAATGTGAATGCTGCTCCAACAGAAACAAAAGTGCGTAGCAAGTCCATCTCATTGTTCATACAATATACAATATACACATAAATACATACAAATATACACATTAACCAAGTGCATCGACGTTCATTTATTTTATTTTCATTATTTGGAGTTGCATTGTTTCCATTTTTGTGTGGATGTGAGTACAAATGTTTGTGTTTGTGTTTATGTATTTGAGTAGATCCTAGTGTTGTGGTTTGAAGGGGAGGCACATTACAGCCTGTCACGATTCGTTTCCCTCTTATAGATTTTTTGAATTGGACTGGATTGGATTGGATTGGGATTGAATTGTTTGTCTTACGGATCTTTTTTCTTTTTTCTTTTTTTTCAATTTTGGTTTGTTGGATGGTGTAATCCAATGTAATGGTATGGTATGTGATGTGATAGTAGTAGATACACTCTAGAGACAGACAGGAAGACAGAAAGAAAGAAAGAAAGAAAGGAAGGAAGGGAGACAGAAAGAAATAATCGAATATAAATATTTATGCGCAGTATAATTTAATTTCATGATAAGAGCAGATATGACAGAAGAAACGAACGACAGTATGCCTGTGACAAATGAAAAGTTATGGACCGGCGATGAGGAGGCAACTATTCCATTGGAGACGAGTGTTGTCATATCGCCACAATCTACTGATGACAGTCATCCGATAAAGAATTATAAAAAGGAAATAAATGAGAAAAGGACCAAATATTTGTCGAATTACTTTTCGGATGACGACGACGATGACGATGTTCCTGGTGATGAGATTGTGGATGGTTATGGGACGGATGGAGTATCCATTGAAACTTTGAGTGATAATGATGATGATGACGATGATGGTACCGGTGACAAGAGAAGAGATGTTTTGAACAAATTTGTTGAAAAAGGAGGTGTAGAAACGGATTTGATTATTTCAACTTTGAAAGAAAATGCTCTTGACTTAGCACTTTCAGATCAAGTTGAGCATTTGCAAACTTATAATTCACATTTGCTTGATGAGTTGCAGAAAGAGAAAGAGAGGTGCGATGAATTGCTTCGAAGAAATGATGAGCTTGTCAAAAAGTCAGAGGTAGCAAATAAGAAATGCATTGAGTCAAATGAAAGGAGAAAAGCACTAGAAACAGAAAACTTGCGGCTGAAGGAGCAATTGCAAGTAGTCAATAAGTTACCTTTGATGAATGGTAATGTATGTCAACAAATACTGGATGGGTTAAATGCAGTTCAACGTTCTTGGCCGAAGTGTGAAAGTTGCCAACGGCATACAAAGGATTACATGAATTCTTCAGTGTCCTCGCGAAGACTACTTGATGATAGAGAAGATGGTGCTTCTGTAAATCTTAAAAGCGCTGATAAGGTTCATGATAATAGTTTGGAATTATCGCACACTGGATATGAATCTACGTTACTCGGTAACGACTTCGTTTGCATGGACGAAGCTGAAAATGCAAACGAAGATGGTGTTCTCGATGCAACTATCAATGGAAACAGTGTTGTTGGCCCAAGCGATTTTATCTTAGATTGGATGGAAGGAGCGGGTTTCGTTGGCAACACGTCGTCATCAAAAAGTTGTGAAGGTGAAGTGCAAGAACAATCCCAAGAAAGTTTACAAGAGTTTTTGTTCTCTCCAATTTCTCACAAGACATCACCGGGAGATATCAGTGGCTTATCACTAGATCGAAAGAAAAGCAGAAGAATGTTTGCGCAAGATAGTGCATTTATTCGAAAGAAATTATCCGTTCATCAAGAAGATGTGAGCGTCCTCCTGAATGAGATCAAAAACTTCGAGGATCTATTATGCATCGAAAAGACCGAGAGAACAAGTTTGGAGCGTGAATTGATTTCTCTCAAGTCAAGAATGTCAAGTAATGTCGACGCTGAACGGGAAAGATTTAAGGAAGCAGATGCTCAAGTCAGTCATTTAAGAAAAGAAAAAGCGGACTTACGTAATGAACTAACAAAAGCTGATGAAGTCCTGTTTAGAACAAAATGTGAGTTATCCAAGGCTGAAGAAAAGGTCATTGAAATAACATCTCAGCTTGAAAGAGAAAGAGAAAGAGCGTCAGAAACTTTACAATCGTCGTTGTCCGTTTACGAAGAAACGATACTTGATTTAGAAGCGATGATCGCTAAGCACGAACGCAGCAAAGTTTTTAATGAAGAAAAACAAATAAGATTAAATGAAACGATTGTCATGTTACGAAGTGAGATTTCCGCGACAAAGCATGAAGCAGGAGCAAAACAAGAAGTTCAACGCTCATCTCTTGAAGCATTCTCTGTCGAGGTTCAGAAGCACAGAATTTCTATTGCATCATTAGAGGGAACGATAACGGATCTACACGAAAAGTTAAAGGAGTCAGAAGATTCCAACGACCTCTTATCGCGCGAAAACTCTGATATGGAATGTCAGCTAGAAAAACAGAAGGCAAAGACAAATACTGTCTCTGAAGAATTAATCTCGAAATCGAAAACGATCGATAATTTACGTAGAGATATACAGAACCGAGTAAATGAAATGAATGAAGTTATTCGACGTGAACAGGATATGAAGAAGCTGCTTAGAAATGAAGTGGGTAATATTGGAAAACTGAATAGTGACATTGATGTTCTATCAAAGAGAGAGAAAGAGCTATTAGTTTCTATCGCAAAGGTACAAGATCGACTTCGGGAATCAGAAGAATCCAACGACAAGTACGCCAAAGATAACGAAGACTCAATTAGACGCTTTCAAGAAGAGAAACGTAAATCGAACGAATTGGCAATTCAAGTTGATGATCTGAAGCAACAGATGCAATATTTAAATGATTCTTTGCAAGAATCTAGTCTTCAAAAGCAAGCTTTGGAGAAAAAGATATCATTTCATGAGCAAAAGATGCCTTTTGAGATGAGTGCAAAGGAAAAGCTTGAGCGAAAATGTGAACGCCTTAGAGATTGTGTCGACCAATTAAATGAAAAATGCGAGGTATTACAAAATTGGATTTTATGCGAAGAATGTGGCATTGTATTAATGATTTTTTTTTGACAAAATAGGAGTGGCAGCGTGTGTGTACGGAGCTAACAACTAAACTCAACACATTAAAGAAAGACAATGGGTCAAATCAAACCCTAAAGGATCAAAACTTGGCTTTGAAAGAAAAATTGAGAAAAGCCAAAATTGTAAGTAGTCTCTTCTTATGAAATTCGTTTGCTACAATAAACCTCACTTTGTTTTTTGAAGGTTTACAAGAGAGACATGGCTTGTATGACGGAAGAAATGAAGCTCATCAGAGAGCAAGTTAGTCAATTCGAGCAAAAGGTTGACAAAAGACCTCCTAGGATTAACGTATCTTCGAAACTGGCAAACATTGAAAAAGAGAACAGACAGAAGTTTCGCAGTAATCAACAGTCTAAACATGAAGAAGGACTACATCGTCGTGTTCAAAATGTCAAGCCTTTATCCCAAAAAAACGATCTGTTAGTCCATGGAAGTGCAAGTGTTCTTTCCGATTACGTTTAGAATGTCCAAACCCAAAACGAGTGCATGTCAGTCGAAATACAAGTCAAATACGTTAAAGAAAGAAATATTTTCTTCAAAATTATTAAATACATAAATATTGTGCTCGAGTTATAGTATTATGAAATTATTGATTTCAAAAACAATGCAAAAGGGCATTCATTCATTGAAAAACGTTACACATTATGGCTTTGGATCAGTAGAATACTTAATGATTCCGCTAAAAGCACATTTGTCGTGCGAAATACCACCAAATGCATATTCAATTCCTACTCCAGAGTAAATTTTCAAATCGGAATTGTAAGTTGTCAAAGATCTGTAATGTGGTGCGTCAGCGCACAAAAGATTGCCGGATGAAGTGGCAACATATAGGGAAACTACATGATCTTTTTGAACTTCAAAGGGTTCGAAGAGATCATTTGCTAAGTATAATTTCTTTCCATGTCCTGAGGACTCTCTATTCAAGTCGATACCTATCCAATCCCACGATTCGTCAAAGTTATCTTCAAATCCTGCAAAGGGGCCATCCTTGACGTATACTTCTATTGATTGGGTAGCAGGGGCGGCGAAATTTAGAACAAGATCATGGATTTTTATTCGTTCTATTGCGTGAATTTCAAACATAATGCCGTCTTGTTTATTAGTTGCAAAGTATGTTGTCATGATTTCGTTTAAATGATCATCACTTTCTGGAGCTTGTACAGGAGACATTGATGGCTGGCCTGAAGATTGTTGGGAAGGTGCTTTTGTCGGTTGTATTTCATCAACTTGTGTTGGTGACTTTGTCGGTTGCCCTTCATCATATTGCGTAGGTGAGTTTGTAGACAGCCGAGAGGGAGGGGTTGAGAAAACTATTGAGGGAGACTTTGTCGGCTGTCGTGTGGAAGAAATCGAGGGAGAATTTAACGGAGACTTTGTTGGCTGTCCTGTGGAAGAAATCGAGGGAGATATTGAGGGAGACTTTGTCGGCTGCCGCGTGAATGATATTGAGGGAGAACCGTATGGCTGGAGTGTTACTTCATTGTTTCCCAAACATCCGATTACAATAAGAGAATATTTTTGCTGAGCTTCTGCAAGATTTGTTCCCCTCACTTCTACAGTCAATGATTCGTTTTCGGTGACACTTACACGTATCCGTTCGACATTATCCTTCGAGTCAGCAGAGGACAAACCGTTAGGGTAATATTTTTGTTCATTCTTGATAATTAGAAGATCTAAATCGTTAACAAGGCAAGTAGTACAACCCGCGCTTGTCGGAGAGTCGGTCCAGACTAAAGTAACACTTAATTCCGTAGAATCACACTGGTTTATCGTAAAGACGAATTCATGCACCTCTCCTGGTTGAATAGGTTGTTTATCGACAATTTCCATGGAAAAGTCATTTTTTGTTTGCAAGGGGAGTGATGAGAGTAAATTGATACGTCCAAATCCTTGCATGTAATCATATGGCTCGGTTACAGAAACAGACTTCAGATTCACGTTAGTATGAGAGTTTGCGAGATGAAATTAATAAATCGAAATCAATCATGAAAGACGTACCCCACTAATTTCTTGCTTTCCTGTCACATCTTGAGCACCATTTATTAATACTGCTTTTACTAAAGCAGCGGATGGATCAAATCCTTCACTGCTTTCCTTTATGCCATTTGGATGCCACCCTTCCACAAAATATTGTCGAACAAGTGCTGCTGTACCACTCACAACACCAGCTGCCAGGTAGAATAGAACAACCGTTAAAAATATAGCAATGCTGTCAAAGTTTCACAAATAAAATTACCTGCCATCGATGTCCCTGCTTTATAGGAAAGGCCGAAAGGTTCTGTGTCCGCGCTAGGGTCTGATATCAGGCTAAAATCATCAGGATCACTATTTATCAAAACCTATTAATTGAGGAGACGCTTAACATTGATGGAACTATTGTAAAACACAAACGTACCACTCTCCAACCATGTTGCCTCTCGCGGATGCTGAAAGTATACTAAATCCCGGAGCAACCACATCAGGCTTATGTGAAGACATTAATTATTTATATTTTGACGTGCTACCAAGCAAAAAATAACATGCTCTCTTACCTTGACACGTTCATCATGAGTTGGACCACTCGCAGAGAAATACGCCTAATAGATTATTAAAGTTGAGCATATCTCACATCTAAAATAAATTTTTCGTCACTACTTACGAGATAATCTTTGCCCTTCATGCCCGCATACAAATCCCTCCCCTCGCTTTGAGTTGCCCCAACACTAAGAACATTTTTGGCGTTTGCTGGCTCGACAATGTTTCCAAAATTTCCGTTTGCGACGACCATTAAGGTATCATCGTTCTCGTGTAAGTATCTATCAAATTTTAAAGAAAAACTAGTGTATTCTGTATCTCCGCTTCCCCCTCCCCAAGAGGCGTTGTGGATCCGCGCACCAGAAGCGCGTCCACTTCCAATAACTTTGTTTGAACCTGGAATTTGACAACAAACTGCAAAAATAGAATAATAAATTATACGTCTATACAAAAATACAACTGCAATAGATATCATACCTTCTCCTTCGCCTAAGTCAAAGAAAGACAACTTGGCATCTCTCGCGATACCATCTGCAACACCGGTAGTTTCCATAATTCCGTCAATAGATTTGTGGCCTGCTATTGTCCCTGATATGTGCGTTCCATGACTATGAATGTGATAAGTGAGATGTCATTATTCATATCCAAGGCAAAGAAAAAGGATTGAAGTCCTCACCCATCTTCCGTATCAGTATCGTCTTGCCAATCGTCGTAATAAACTACCTTCCGTCTCTCCAATTGAACTACCTACTCAAAATAAAGAGTGTAAAGTTACATTTAGTATAGACTAAGACAAATACGAAAAGAGCTGGTGACCGGCCCCTATTCACATATATAAACGAGTACACCAATTAACTTACTCCTGTTCTGTTCTCTCCAGGGGAGGCATCATAAAAGTAACAATTATTCGTATCGAGCCTATCAGCCATAAAGATAGTTTGAAAAATGTGAGCTGTACCTCTCCGTAGACTGTGTGCTTGAATCTCCAATGCTCATGCTTACCCGCTGTCAGATATAGCGACCACTTGACCACTTCCAGTCAATCCCACATCAAACCATGGCCTGAAATCTATCTCTCCACTCTGAACAATCCATTGAGCGTTGTCGTTTAATATCGTAAAACTTCCTACAACATCGACGCTACAAACTGACGATTCCGACGCAAACGCTGCAGTTAAGGTTATTGCACATTCTTTTATTGTGTCAATGTTTCTGTCGTCGCTTTTCCTCAAGACATCATCAAAAGTTACCACAAAATCAGAATCTTCGTCCTCTAGTATCATCAAATTTTCAAATATTGTTGCACAATTTGAAGTTTTTGATGGCAAATTGTTTAGAACTTCGTTCCAAACGAAAGCGCGATTTGATTCACGTCGTTTATGTGCGTAATGTTTTAACTTATGGAAAACATCAGAAGAAACTGCTTCTCCATGCTTACTCGCCTTATCGAAACCATTTAAAAGATTATGTGCGTTAACGTAAATTTTCAAGCCCTCGACAATCTCCCATAAATTGTCATATAATGGAGAGTCCGATGAGCACATGGTAACATGCAACGAAGGAAATTGTTTCTTCTCATTTATTTCGGCAAATAGAAATTTATCGACTGCGTTCGCGCGAATCTTCATGAGTGGATTGACATGGGAATAAGTTATATAACTGTCTTGCCCATTCCTAATTTCCTCCAATATAGACAATCGCAGAAGCTGAGCCAGTGATACTTGATCGTCTGCACGTTCCTCGTAGACCGAGAAACACGTTCGGTCATCTTGGTTATACAACACGTTTACACTCAACTTTCTACCATCACCATCATATTTTCCAAGTGCACGTCGAATGTCCAATCCACGATCATATCCACAAAGATGTGGCTGTGAATTGCACACAATGAGAGCCCCTTTCCCTTCATCCTTTTGAAAGTAATGTGAATATCGATAGTCTTCCTCTGACATTAATCTATGATCGATATCACCGCCGTCTTCATCCCAATGCAGATCCAATTCACTTGAAAGAATACTGGCCGTATCATCTGGTGTCATCAAAATAGAGGCTGTACATCCTTCTTGCATATTTCTAAAAATCGCTAGGATGGCAAGAAGGAAAGTCACCTTCCTACTAAGTCTGTGACGTAACTCATACGAATCCGATGCAAACAGATACATTGGTGAATGTACAATAATTAACTTCAAAAATCTGTAAAATATCCGAAGTGTTCTGATTGAAAATGTCAAAAATCTGGATTATTTGTTGCCTTGGTCGTCCAATTGCCTCTATTGCTCCCTGTCTCAACTGGTAAACCAAGAGTTACAAGCTCCTTTGTATGCGGCTGAAGGGCTCCTGATGTCGGGTCGGGTGTTGGGTGGTAATGGCACCTTCACGAAAATATATTTCTTTTCACTTGGAATTTGTGTCTTTTTGTCAAAATCGTTCCTTGTTCCTGAAGTTTTTGGTATCATGAAATGGCATATGACCTAAACACGACAGCAACAAACGAACCATCTTTTGAAAGTTCTTTCCAACATCACTGAGATTTACGAAATATAATTTTTGTCGGAGCTTCTGGGAATTAGAATGAGAAGCTTTCTGATAAGTACAGATTTTATGTGCAGATAAATATATACATGTACCTCATTTACCTTCTACGTTCGCCATATCTCCTTCATAGTGAGATGACCAATGATGTTCAGAAGTTATCTGCTGACAAATTGGTGTGAAAGATCAATTTTGTTGACATTTGAAATTGTCGAAGATGACAGGTTGACAGGTGACCGCTGAGCTGAAATTATAAATTATCTAGTACATGTGTGCACTCTCTAGAAGTTTAGGGATCATCTCTTGAAATTTTTTGTATATGCATCACTGTAGGGAGGGTCATTTTTTGACAAAAAAATCTTGTGTTTCACTGCTTTAGGGATCACCTTTTGAAACAAACATTTCTTTAGGGATCACATTTTGAAAATGTTCCAAGCTATTTGTTAAATCAACATTCACATAATACTATGTATCCGTGTGACCCATGTGCATGTCCAAAGGTGCTTGCACAAAAGGTTAACTCTTTCAACACTAAAAACTTTCGTTTTTTTATTTGTATGCAAAAGTCTTACTTGTTATGTAATACACTTATCTTCATCTCTCTTCATTCGTACGGTTCTCTATGTAAACGAGGTTCCGTGCTAGTAGTGTCGGTCATTCGGCTAGATAGATGGACACTGGAACTCTGCTCTGATCTTCAAATATTGCTTGACATTTTATAACCTCTGACTAATTATCACTCTTCATTAGTCCAAGTTCTGCACTTCCTTCCCAACGAAATCGATTCGACGTATGCCTTGCAAGGATCCCGGAACCTCTGAAGCATCGATTCGTTGCTCTAAGTTCACACAAAAATTAACACGACCAATTCGACTGCCAGCCTCTTAACATAACAACTAATCACTCCTCAAAAATAAAAATATTCACTTTAATTTAAAATCATCACTCATTTGTGGTTTGAACGCGACAATGAAAAATAGAAGCGTTATTCTGAAATTTCGTCAAAATTTAGCGATTTTTCGGCTTCATGACATGAACAAGCTATCATTTAATTGACACTTCCCCAACAAAGAAAAAAAAATCATGAGAGGCGACCACTTTAAAGAACTAAGATAGTTTATAAGTCTAAACATCATTCCCTACATGGCCTTAATTTCCCGTAGAAACTTACGTAGAGCTCTATTTTGGTTATTCCAGAATATCTCATCTTCTCCCCAATTATGTTCATTTTCTAAATCTACATGGAAGTTGAGGTACTTGGAATTGTCAAAATTGGTTGAATGTTGGTGATTTATGGTCCATTCACCTAAATGTGGGTCGAAATGTGGGTCGAAGGTTAGGTTCACAGGTCACATGGTCACAAAGGGTCATCCCAAACACTAACACTGGCTTTAGTTTGAAAACAATAGCCTTTACAGAACCATAGAGGGAACTTTAGGAATACGTAAAAGTGAAGGAGAAACCACGCGTACAAAATGTTGCAACACACTCCAAAACTTTGAAATCGATATTGTGTTTGTGACGATTGAAAAATTATATTTCTTCGAGAGTGAACGCAACTTACGACGACCCGAGTCAAACCTATATTATATATATATCCAATCTCCAATAATCTAATTATGGATAGTGATGGTGAAATACAAGCGTTGTGTCCCTCATGGGCTTTGAGCGTAGGATATTTGGGAGTAGCTTCTGCAGCAGTTTTGAGTAATTGGGGTAGTGCCGTGAGTATTGAGGAAGACTTTTGAAATAATTTCTGGAATCAGTTTCAACCTGTTTCTTACTTAATTGTTTTTATGGCAGTGGGGTACATGGAAAGCGGGTGTTTCGTTGGTACACACAGGTATACGGCATCCCGAAAGTATGATGAAAAATGTAATTCCTGTTGTCATGGCAGGAGTGATCGGTGAGTCGTTTTTTTTGTTTTCGGAGAAGAAGTGAGGGATTATTTTGCATCATTATTGCTGAACTTGTAAAACAAAAATTAGGTATATACGGTTTAATTGTATCTGTAATTCTAGCTGAGGCTATTGGTTCACCAGACGACTCCCGAGTCAATACATATTCGATATATACGGCAATGGCGCATCTCGCAGCAGGACTTTGTTGTGGTATTTCGGGTCTAGCTGCAGGTGGTTGTATTGGAATTGTTGGGGATTACGGTATTCGATGTGTGGGATATCGTGCATCCAACATTACACTTTTTCCTTCTTTAGATACAAGATCAAAACAGACCAGTGGTTATTCACAAGTATCAACTTCTGAAAACACTGGCTCAGACGATGTCAGTGGGAGCGATGACCAAAACAAACTTTTTGTTGGGATGCTCATAATGCTGATATTTAGTGAGGCTCTAGCACTATATGGCTTAATTGTGGCTTTGATTGTATCACAACATAGCTACGAATGCGCAGTATAAAATTTTACAATTTACAATGCCAATATCTTTTTACTGGGATAATGAAATTCTAGCTCTGCATATTTCCTTTCAGATTGCTTATTATTCGAAAAAAGTAAGAATCTTAATTATGAGAATGCGTCCTCTCTAACCTATTTACGAACGAGCATCGTTTCTTCCTAATTTCATTGTACTAAATTGCAAAACTCTGTGTACCATCTTGAAGTTATCCATACAATATCAAACACAATTCTTTCCTTTCAGACCTTACTCTTAAAATCAATTGAAGGAATACAAACCATCATCAATTACCTTCATATCATATCACGCATTCTATAACGTTTATATGCGATATGAAATGAAAAAATGCACTCACAGATATATTCTACAATCTACAATTCCCCGCTCCAAGTTTTTAAAAATCTAGCCTTTTTTCACTTCTCGTATGTTTTCGAGTTTTGGGTACTCGTACACGTACCAGCTTACGCGTGTCTTCAAACTCTGCAACTTTTCTCATTGCGCAATACGCGAAAACACAACACACGCCTCACCTCACTCCTCCCATTAATATAAACTCTGTATGCTATTAATCAAACAAAGAAATAAAAGAAGAAATATAAAAACATTGACCTTCTTCTTCTCCTCATGGTAATACCACCTAGCATTCGTTGAATATATACATTATTATCACAACAACAAACAAACAAATACACACATACATATATAATATCATACGAATATGACAGACGTAAAAGCTGGGTATGACACATGTCCTGATTGGGCTCCATTCTTGTAAGTTCCCATTTCTTGTCTCTATTTTCGAAATGTTCACTTCTCTGGGGATTTGGGCAGTGCCGGTCGTTGCTGGTATATTTTTTTGAATTAAATGTATGCTTTCTCATATCATGATTTTTTGTATATACCTCTGTGTATAATTGAAGTGGATATTTTGGTGCTAGTGCATGTATTATTTTAGCGAATTGGGGTGCTGCTTGGGGAACATGGGGTGCTGGCCTGGGAATTTGTAAGATGGGAATATCCTACCCTGCCGGTGTAATTAAAAGTATAGTGCCGATCGTTATGGCTGGTGTGCTAGGAATTTATGGGCTGATTGTTGCGGTAATTATAGCTGAAGGAATTAAAGAGCCAAATGATGGGGGGTACAATACCTATAGCGTTTACAATGGATATACTCACATGGCGGCGGGACTCTGTTGCGGTTTGTCATGTCTTGCTGCTGGAGGAACAATTGGTCAGATTGGATATACAGGTACTATCACATATGGCGCAAAAGCAAGCCAAGGGATGCGAGGTTGGATGACACATACGAGAGGGAAGGGTGGTGCTGCAGATGAGGCACCTCAAGAATCTGTATCATATGGAGAAGATGCGAATAAGCTGTTTGTCGGATTTCTAATTATGTTAATTTTCTCTGAAGCAATTGCACTATATGGACTGATTGTAGCACTTATATTGAGTCAAAAATCATATGAATGCGCAATCGCAAACTAATAAATAATTACAATGTTGTACAGTTGACACGAAGAAACAATTGTATTTTTCGCATGCGAACATGTCTTATTGAAATAATAACCGACCTATCATGCGAAGGAGCTGCATTGAGATATTTATCGTTTCCTGGTTCTTCTTCGGAGGGGGTTATCTCGTTGTGTGTACGTTCCAAGAAGATGTTGATTTTCGTCTCCTGTTGGACATGATTCGATGTCTTCATCGTAGAGAGGAGACCTGTTCTCATTAGGTCGTAAAGACTTTGAGTTGTTACCCTCATCGGGTTCTGTCTTGAGCAAAGTTGACTCGTCCGTTTTCCTTTGAATTGACAGTGGAGTCGATTTGGAATCTGCTTTAGTCAAAAGTTTGGCAACGGCATCGGGGTTTCTTTCTGCAATGGACCTTATATGAGGAGGCATCGCTTCAATAACGGACGACATTTTCTCGTTAATGATCGGGAATTCGACGTCGTTATGGTTTGGTTCTGTAAGGGTGACACCTGTGCCAGTTTGTAGCAGACCAGATCTTTTTGACACTTCATTTGTTTGTATCTCGGTTTGATGGCTTTCGTCATTCATGCCTCTCAGAGTAGGAAGTACGATACCATATTTTTCTTTCATGAATTTGTCTGCAACTTCTTGGACTTTCGCCATTTCAACTCCACTAGCTCCAACCTTTGTTTGGGTAACGTTGTTCTCCAAAAAAGAAGAATTTTCGTAGAGCTGGCTATTTGTACCATCGAAGTTTTTATATCGCGCGTTTCGTATCTCTTCTCTTCTAACATAACCGCCGTCATTTTCTTCAACTAGACGACGGATCGCGACATGTATTCTGAACGCGTCTCCGTGGGAATATCCAACCATATTTTGCACATCATTAATTGAAATCAAATGAAGCATTTCACCAGTGAGTGAATGAAGTTGAAGTCGACGTAGTATATTGCGACTTAAGTTGACTTTTCTTGACAGCCAAGTTAGCACTTGATCGGAACTCCAAACATGCCAATTTCTCTCATTGATACCAGAAGAACCCAATATATCAGAAGCGATTCCCCCATTTTTATCTCTCGCTAGAGTTTTGCGTGTTCTAAACGCAATAATATTACTTAAAACTCCGAAGTATATCCAACAAATCCAATTAATTGCATGAATCCCAAGGTATATTACATGGATAGCACTTTTCGTAAACAGCCCATCACTAGAAACATTAGTGTCCGCATAACATTCAAAAAATAAGACCCAAATAGATACCAAAGTGCAGACCGTAAAGAGCGAGAGCGCATCGTAAACAAAAATGTAATAGTTACCCCCTGTATTTAGTATCCAATTTGAAGCCATTATATTCACAAGAGAAACTAAAATAGCGAAACCAAATCCACTTTCGAGTACCGTTCCATTCTCTAGCGCATTTTCTCCCCTCAAGTTGCCCTCCAGGGTCGACGTTTGTGTTAGCGACAGTATCGAAAACGCAAGAAATAGACATAAACAAAAGCACAACTTCTGGATACTTGCCGTTTCAATCGGAAACACAATATCGGAAGCTAGTATAAATGCGTAAAGGCACGCAAACGTTAAAACGCGTACATGTTCTGGCAATAACATGGATTTATTAATGTAAATACGATTCAAAATTATTATGTTATCGCATGACCCCACACAATGAAAGCTTGAATTTCCCCCCGATACAACAAATGATTGGTGCTCTTCGACAGTCAACGATATATTCAAACTCTGCTGAACACAAACTACCAGTCCTGAGCTACGACAGTGTGTGATCTATCTACAGAGAGGTAGAATAGGATGAGAGGAGATGAGATTGTTGGTTTTGGCTGTTAACACCAGAGTGTCTAGTGCTTGTTATTTTTCATTTTTCAACTGTACCGGGATATGTTTGAGATGATGGCGCGAACTTCATTTCTTTTTTTTTAAAGTGCTCTTTTATTTTATTAACTTCTACTCTTGTACCAGGTATAAATTACTTTGTATTTACAACTCATCCTCTTCATCAGTTACAGGTTCGGAAGAGGAGTTTTGTGCGAAGTTAGTCAAGTATCATAAAATTGGTATATAATCGTACAAAGTTAGTCAACATTAGTATATGCTATCGTAGTCCTTTCTTAATTCGTAGTACCGGTATACTTTTATGCGAAGTTACTCAAGTATCACTAAATTGGTACTAACGTAGTACAAAAAATGTCATTTCAAGCCTATGAGATGAGGCAATATTGTTTCTAAGAGGAGTGCTAAAATATGGCTTGTGAAATTCGTGAGCGAGGAGATTGAGGTATGGACAGAAGAACGAAGCATCTTCCTGTATCGACATGATATGATTCC
>Ga0209092_10002259_pt1 | contig 17790 bp, 21 predicted proteins | sample FraStrMetagenome_FD_187446 | JGI IMG/M metagenome (GOLD analysis project Ga0209092, IMG submission 187446) | Marine eukaryotic phytoplankton communities from Arctic Ocean - Fram Strait ARC3M Metagenome (SPAdes) (version 2) | ecosystem: Environmental > Aquatic > Marine > Oceanic | place: Fram...
AAAAAAAAAAAAAAAAAGAAAGGGAAAATGACAAAACTTGATACCTTCGTTCAAAAACATTTTTCGTAGCACTCTTCACATGATTAGGCCGTTCCATACGGTAGCACGAAAACGAGAACGAACTTCACAAGTTCGTTCTTGTTTTTTCAGTTTCGTTTTACCGTCCCACACCCTGAACGAAACGAACCTCTTTCTTTTGCGTTACAAACTGACAGACACCAGACAAACGTAAGACAAAACATTCTCCAAACTCACACATCAATACGAAAGGTAACCATGGGCAATACACAGTCAAATCGCAACCCTTCATCCATGTCGCAATATTTCGATCCAGTAACACATGAATTTAGCTTAGATACTTATTTTAAACTTAGGAGGAAGAGGGACATAGAGAAGCAAGAGGACGATGTTTTCTACGAGACTTCGATCGAGTTACTCACTCAAAGTCCCGAGAAGCGGAAGAGAAGGAGGAGGGCCAGTTGGGAACGAAATCCTAAGATTTATCGTTGTCCGATGGATAATTAATTAAATGTGTGTCCCCTTACCGAAACAAGGTGGTATCAGATATATATATCGAAAATCCTGACCTAGATTGTGATCGTTTGCAGAAAAAAATCGGAGACGCTTTAGGATGTGTTACAGTTCATTTCGGTGGCATATGGAGAAAGTAAAGCAATCACATTTCTTTAAGCCATGTCAACATACTTTCCCATAAAGCTAAGTGCTTTCTTCAATTTCGCAACACTCTTAGTCGCTTAGTCAAAGAGGTTCCTACCGCTGACAACCTCCGATCCTTTTAAAAAAAACTCTTTCCAATGAAGACTTGTCGATTTGCAAACCCAAGTAGAACTTCCCCGACCACCTACAAAATATTTCTTTGAGAGTAACTTGGTAAGCGAATTGATCGACCGTGGGTTATTGAATCGAGTTACTAATGATGCTACATTGGACAGTTTAAGTTCCAGCTGAAAAGAAGGATCCTCATTGTTCATCTTTAAATCGATGCATTTTCTCGTACTTCGAATATTCTGAGCACCGACGTTTTAGATCAAGCTGTCATGGGGAATACACGGCGTGTTAACTATATATCACCACTTTCATGAAGAAAATTATTGAGCAATTTAGACATCACTTCTCTCGAAGCAAAATCTTCATTGAAATTTGCATTTTCAAGGTTGAATTCGTTTTTGCAGACATTGCAACTGAGAAATCTTGACGACTTCCATTCGTTAAAAGACGTCGCTGTTTTAGCTACTTTATGAAGTAAAGATTCTGAAGGAATCGCACGATTTGCAATAACCATGGAACCGAACGGCTGATCAATACCCGGTATGATAGAAGCAATCACACAGTTGACATGTTTGGACTTATCTCTGGCCATCTCTGGCCATACCCCTTTGTTCAAACGTTTCTCATATTTTATCATCGTGTTTTAACATCATACCTGAAATGATGTTACCGATCGATTTTGAGATTTACTTCAAGGATTCCCTAGTCGTTGGAAATAATTGCCTTTCGAAACTGCATTCTTTCACTCGTTATATCCTTGAGTATACGATACGAGAGTAAATATGACGCGAAACTACGGCAATGCGCCTTCAAACCAGAGAATAAGAAGATTTTCTTAACTACATGTGACGCGATCATTGTGCCAACTTTGATGCGTATAAGTACATTAGGATTAGTACGAAGATGCAGTACCAATGGATGATTTGGATTATGATGATTAGACTTCGTTTATTAATCAGTTTCCATAACATTCTTCTTTGATTTTAAGTGCATTGTATATTCAGATATAGTATCAACGATCCTATGCTATAGCTTTCTAACTTAATGTATGTGCTATCTGCGAGCACCATCAACCTATTGGCAGTCTTGTTTCGAATGGCGTGGCCCACATATTGTAAAGCCTGTCTTAGAGCGTCAAAGTTAGAAAATCTTTTTATTCTCTGATTTGAAGGCGCGTTGCCATAGTTTTGCGTCACATGTAGTTAAGAAAATCTTCTTGTTCTCTGATTTGAAGGCGCATTGCCGTAGTTTCGCGTCACGTCTATCCTCGTATCTTGTACTCAGGATATAACGAGTGAAAGAATGCAGGGTCGAAAGGCAATTATATTCAACGACTCGGGAATCCTTGAAGTAAATTTTGCGATTCCTTCAGAATCTGTACTTCATAAAGTAGCTAAAACAGCGACGTCTTTTAACGTAACGAATTGATGTCGTCAAGATTTCTCAGTTGCAATGTCTGCAAAAACGAATTTAATCTTGAACATGCAAATTTCAATGAAGATTTTGCTTCGAGAGAAGTGATGCCTAACCTGTTTAACATTTTTCTTCATGAACGCGATGAAATATTTAATACGCCGTGTATTCCCCATGACGGCTTAGTCTAAAGCGTCGGTGCTCAGAATATTCAAAGTACGAAAAAATGCAAAGGATTCAAGCAATGAATTTGCTCCCTAGCGAAGGTGGCTGCAGAATCACAAGAAGCAGGAAACATAACTTCTGCGAGCTCTACGGATCACAAAAGGAAAAGAGCAAGATGAACCATGAAGATCCTTCTTTTCAGCTGGAACTTAAACCGTCCAATGTAGCATCATTAGCAACTCGATTCAATAACCCACGGTCGATCAATTTGCTTACGAAGTTGCTGTATTCGTTTTGTAGTTATTCCTGAGACTTTTGAAACTTCCACGAGGACTGTACGTGCAAGCCAGTGATAACATATTAATTTCAATGCAATCAATAATTAACAACAGATAGGATCGAACTTTTGATACGGGTGATGAAAAAAAAATATATGGTTCCGCCTTTCTTTACCTATCCGACCTATTTGTTACGTATGAAGTATTAATGAAAATTAGTTTGTGGATTTGGAGATGGGTATGATGAGAACGACGATGTGAAGAGTGCCACGAAAAATGTTTTTGAACGAAGGTATCATGTTTTATCATTTTCGATTTTTTTATTTTGGTGGTTGAGGTTGCTTACATGTTAATAGTGACACGTCATTGTGCGAACTTTGATGCGAACTTTTATTTGCTATAAGTACACATGTGATTTGCGATAACTAGTCATAAAAATTAGTCCTAAGGATTTCAGGGGTAAAAATCTAGTCCTAAAATATTTTCTCTTTCTTTATAAATACGTGAACCACGAATGCAAGACAATCAAAGGTTTCATTGCCTCCTTGCTCCGTGTGCCACTCTCCCTTGAAAACTTCTCCTTATCGATGAAAATGCAAAGCTTGTTATAAATTTGCTACTATCTGATAAGTCGGTTTATTTTATTGTTGATATGAGATGGTGAATTTATTGTAGTGTGATGGGTAAGATGTGCCATTGTTGCTGAAATGAAATGCCAGTGTTGAGTTCCTAGTAAATTTGGGACGTTACAGAGAAGTAAAACCCATAAGTGGCTCTTGGTAAAAGGTATATATAATTCAGTCTCAATTGTTATGTATTACGCTTAGAGGAGTAAAGATGAAGGCTTCAAGATGGACTTCGTACAGTTTCGCAAACTAATGAATGAAAGGAAATATTATCTTATTAAAAACTATGAAAAGAAAGTTCCATGGGAGAATTTCAATACGTATATGACTTTAGGTTTAAACTATGAGTACATGGAATGTAAGTCAAATAAAGACCGCAATAATGCAGTAAGTCTCCCACAAGGTGATAAATCTAGAGTTGTCAAGTCGCATCTATTATCAAGACCGACAAGGAGGATGTCACTTTAAGTTATGCAAAGAGATGATTAAAACCTTTCGAAAGTCTTAAGTTTCCTCCGAAGCCTATCATGTATACAGATATGAAGTCATGGAAACGTCGTTTCCACAATATCCTGCGCTCTATGAACCTGGAATACCGGATAGAAAGTGATTTTAAAGCTACAGAAAAGGGGATAACGAATATGATCAGTTTCTTTATGATTCCAAGTTTCTCTACAATGTGCTTGTTGAACAAGTGATGAATCCAGATTATGAAGCAAGATATTGTCTCTATACAAGAGACGTAGATAATAGGGGAGAGCTTATGTGAAGCTAATCAATACGTATCATAACGAAAGCATTGAGAAATCACTTCTCGGAGGATTGTATAATTAAAGGATGATCATAAGACTCAGCGTCGTTAATAAAGGAGCAGCTAAGACATACAATATTAATTTTTCTGCCCTACTTGATGAGATGAGTGGTGAGGGGTCTCCCATAGATTCCACTGCCGCAAAAGTGTTTTTTCGAGAACATATCACTCATCCTTAGGAAAGAAATGTGATAGTAGACTTGACTGAAGATGAGTACAGTCTTCAAGATTGTTACAGAAGGGTTGGTCGTGTTGGAATCTCTATCGAAACTGCTGCTGCGCGTCGCTCATCATTAATCAACGCAACGTCAACGGTGTAACAGCCAATGAACTGCCTTCAACTTACAAAGGAAAGCCCATTGATAGAAAAGGTTTCTTCAAAAATAAAAGTAATTATAACAATATGGATGCTGGTGAAAAACAATCGTACTTCAATACAAAGAAAAATGGAGAACACTAGGTTTGCAATCTAAAACTAATGAGAAAGATGATTCAAATAACTCCGATCGTCAACGCTAAATCCAAGAGGTTGCCACTGAGGTGGTATCTCAGATATGAGATAGCATAAAGGCAGATGGTAAGGATACTGATTCTGACATTGGCAAAGCTATTTTGGCTACGCTTAAGTCAAGGAACATTAAAATTACTCGTATAGTTGATATTTCAGAGGTTAACAAAGTCACAACAGAAACTTCTTTAAACGCTATATGTGATGGTGGTACCGATACTTCCATGCTAGACGATCAGTTTAAGGTACTATTCTATAATGACAATAAAGAAGTTAATGTCGGAGGGTGCATGGAGGGTATGGCGAAGAAAAATGTGAAAATTGATACAGGTTCTACTGGTTTTGACAAGGATGATGGTACTACTATTTTAATAGGTATCAACACTGCTATTGATATGTCTTCTTAATCTATGGCAACTATGGCAACTTTATCAACCAATCAGATGAGGCCCCGCGGCGTCGATGTATGCGATGTACACCACAAGTTTACCGTTGGCGATAAGAAGGGACTATTTCGGATTAAGATCGGTAATCATGTTCTACCTCTTTCAATGTGCAATGGTATAGCTATGTTGCCTTTCCGTTATTCAAGTGACGTTGACCTGTCTGATGATACATTAGAGGTCATCGAGTTAATCTCTGCAGCTGGATGAAAACCATCCTACTTGTCGGGTAATAGTTTTACCCCGGGTGCAGATAACTATTACTACCATCTCAGGAATAATTACTAACATGGCTGAAAATGATTATTTGGATTTACAGCCTAAATTAGGTTGGATTCCGATTGATATAGTTCGCGCTAGTGTTGTCTTCGTGGGTTGTTGTTGTAATTTGATTGTTAAATACTTTAAGGTGCGAAGGGAATGAGATGTTGTTGATCATTTCAATTAACGTCGACCGGATGGGAAGTAACACTCGCATGGATTGAGACAACGCATAGTATTCACTCTCTGCAGTACTGAGACAGATGGTGGGTATCAATTGAGATTTCCAAATGAGAGGGCACCCTGAGAGTTTAATGATATAAGCACCTCTTGACTTGGCGGAAGATAATGATGTATGAGGATCTTGTGAGTAGAGACCTGCAAAGTCAGCATCACAGAAACAGTCGAGTTGCAAGCTTGATGCTTTCTTCACGATAGTCCCTTTTGATATAGTACCTTTGAGGTAACGAACAATCATCTTGACAGCCATGCCATGTGATAACTTCGGATTGTGAGTGAAACGAGCCACTTGACTCACTGCAAAAGCAATATCGGGACGGGTATTGGTTGATAGGTATAATAACATCCCAATAAACGAGGGATAGTTCCATTTTTCATTGAACGGCTTTCCATCGGGGTCAATACCAAGCGGATCTTTCGACGCGGGTAGTTTGTTGGGATTGTTATTAGTCAAGCCGGCAGCCTCGAGTATTTTCTTAATAAGTCCTTCCTGGGTCAAGTGAACGTGATTACTATCAATCTTGGTGTACTGGATTCCAAGAAATTCTGCAAAGGTAGATTCCTTCGTGAGCTTGAATCCCATCTCCTCCAAATCCGCAATTAGCTCATCAATGAGTGCTTCCGTCTTGGCACTGATTCCGCAATCGTCGACAAAAATGATGATGAAAATGTTGTCTCGATACCATAAACATTTTTCATACAAACTCTGAATGAAATTAAGTGTAGTCAAAGACTTAAACAAAAGGTTGAAGAAAAGACGAGGAGCTAAATTGTGTCCATACAATGACTTCAGAAGCTTGAGTACTGTGTTCTTCGTCGATCCACGAAAGCCGAGGGGAATTTTCATGTAGGTCGTCTTTGGATTTGTGGCTTGTACGAACGCATTTGCAAAGTCAATTGAACAGGTAGGCCAGTTGAGAATTATGGACACGATAAAAAAGCCTGACAGTACTAAAGGCAACCACCGGTGAGTAAGTATCACCACTTCCTTCGATCAGGTCTCCTCGTGAACAAACTCTCGCCTTCCATCGCTTGATGTCACCTGCTGGGTTCCTCTTGCGACGAAACACCCAAGTCGTAGGGATGATTTTAGCTTTTACTCTATCAGCTGGTACCTCCTCCCATACATTGTGTTCTTCGAGCTCTTTGATTTCAGTCTCGGCCGCTTTGATCCATTTGTCCCTATCCCTATCTTTCATGGCTTGGAAGAAGGTCAAGGTATCAGGGTCAGTTTTCTGCGCAGTATTAATGTACGCACAATGAATTGCTGAGAAGAGATCATCAAAGTGAGAAGCGAGTTGCTGAGAAGAGATAATCAAAGTGAGAAGCAGAAGGCAAGGTATGTCAGGTATGTGCCATGTGGATTATATCGTGGAAGTATTTGGGAGGACGTCGAGAGCGTTGCGCTCGACGGGGTAGTAACGGAGTTGTTGGTTCTTGTGCAGGAGGTTGCTGAGGCGGCTCATGTATGGTAGGTAACTTTGCCCCGATCTTATCACATGCCAGCTGACAGCAAATCGAAGAGGCAATTTTCGTCCACTCAAGCGCAATTGCGACAGCGACAATTAAAAAGAACACAGACACAAAATTATGAACTGCATGCAGGCAAGGTCAGCATAATACTCTCAACCATTATAATCATTAAAATATCACTAACATCTACAGCAACGTTTTATTTATATTTATAGTTAAATTTATTTGATGACTATGACACGAGATAGCTGACAGGCGATAGCAGATCGAAGATTGTATAGTTTCACCTTGCTTTCCTTTTGCACCCAAAGCCATCTTAAGTATATTATATCCAACTTCGAAGTACTTTCATCAATGTATGAAATGCGACTGACTGAGTGTTGAAAGATGTTCGAAGAACATGTACATGGTACATGTACACATATGGCACATGTGTCACATGTGCAGACCTGTTTAATTTCGACGTTTACCGAAATTACCGAAAATAGCTCAATTTCGGCTCTTCAAAAAATTTCTTTTCGGTAATTTCGGCGCCATGTGTAATACCATTGGAAAAGGAAGCCATCGTTATTCATTGCGATGTAATATCGATTGATCGTCGCTTAACGTCATGTTTTAGCACCTACGCTCGTATATCGTCTCACAAAAAGTAATAAATTAATCACATTATGCTGTGTTTTATACTCATTATGTACTGTTTCACAGTCTTTATTTTTATCCTTCTTTAAATTTTTGTACCATATCAAATTGTTTTGAATGCAATATTCCTTCCAAAGACAGATCCTTCAAGGCTGACCGGCGAGAATTCTTCTCATAATTGATAATGGAAAAATCAGACTCGACGGTAGCGGTACTAGAGAAAACATAAGCCAAACCTCCACAAAATTCTTTCGAATATTGAAATCTTCCACTACCAATACATCTCCATCCATCCGAAAATGATAGCGTATCTGTTGAACTCGTTATGGCATCATATAGACACTCCTTTGATCTGTTTGCCGAAAGCAAATCACGGTGATGTTGTTGCACAACTTCCAAATCATCCGTCGTGTTGAGAGTAGAATATCGCTTTGCCTGTTGAGCCACAATCTCGTTATTCCAAACTTCGTAGTTTCACCAGGTCACTTGGTAATACGTTGTAACCTGAGCTTGCGTCGCTCTGTTCTTCAATCCCTTCAAATCCTATAACAAGGGAGAGAACAAACTTAGAAATATCTTTCCATACCTCCTTCTGAAGAACTGGTGATAATTCTTCAAATATACTCTTATAAAACAGGCCTAAATCCTTTATCATCCCAACCGCATCTTCTTTCGGTAAGACAAAATCTTTCTTTACAAAATTATTTTCTTCATCATTTTCCTCGACAATCAGTCGACGGCCACCAATGATCCGAAGTAAGTTCCGCTTCAGTTTGTTGAGGTTTTTTATTTGCTCTCCGACAAGCGTCCTCAGACCTTGACCTGCGATAAATGTCTTGTTCACCTCTTTCATGATAGTGTCGCAAGCAGCAACATATAGCCACCAATATGTTGCCGGTTTACATGACAGTTTTTTCTCGTTGACGTATTTCAAAACTTTCGTTCTATTTTTACAGAACTATTGGCATACTTTACCTAGGCTCAACCACCGAGTGTCTGCAACTTTGGGGCATTTTGATGCCATATCTTGGATCAAATTCTGTTAACGTCTTAAGTAACCAATTAACCCCGTTAATGCACTGTAAAAATCATCGTTGATATAAGAAGTGACACACTTTTGGACCACAATGTCCAATTGGTGTAAAAACACACTATACACGATAGAAACCTTCGCTCAACGCACTATTCTGAATTTTTGTTACAGCACCCTTATGGTGTCCAGTCATATTAGCAGCACCGTCGGTAGTTACTCCAATCAACTTTGTTTTCCAACATGGGCCAAGAACGTTAAAGAGTTTTTCAAACAATTCGTGCATATACTCTCCCGTATGTCTATTGTACATTGGGAGAGCAATGACATGAATATTCTGGATATCATCACCGTTAAATACTCGAACTCTGACATCCAAGTAACTCGTGTGGCTGTATGTTGAGCCGTCAACGCGTCTTCGGAATCCAAATCAAAAAGCATATCACCAATAACCTTCTACACAATATCATTGTCAAAACAAAACGTATGCTCTTTGCGATCGATGCCATAATGCGCATCTAGCGTATTGATATACTTCACAGGCTTCAACGCGAAGATTACTCTCTTTTCTTGATCATTTAGTGCTTGGTATTCCGCCCATTATTCACTATGAGTCTTCAAGTGTGATTTATAGTTGTCGGATCGGAAAGGTCATGTAAAATACTTGATGTTGTCAGTAACTTTTCGCTTTCGAGCAGCAGTATATGCTCCTTCCTTGCCAAAAGCAATACAAAATTTACAACGAACTGAATCAACTTCCTTTGTAGTGGAATTTCTGGATGCAATTTCGAGCCCATATTCAAGTAGATGCTCTTCTTTGAATGGTGTTACTCGACTTCTTGGCATTCTTCAACGATTTTTAGGGTTGCAGCTTATTTAATGGCTAAATGCAGGTAATAGATCGTGTCTTATTTTGTGTTCAGACACATTTGTGGACAGAGACAGGGGTGGTGGTAATTGTATTGCAATACAATTATTATATCTTAAGTCCCATCAATTGCAATTGCAATTACCCGAACACCTACCAATTGCAATTGCAATTACTCCAACCCGCACCAATTGCAATTGCAATTACTCGAACACTTACCAATTATAATTGCAATTACTGAAAGCTAAGCAATTATAATTGCAATTATTAAAAACTTTGCAATTATTAATTGCAATTATTAAAAACTTTGCAATTAATAATTGCAACTCAATAATTGCAAATAATTGCAATTAATTGTAAATTTGAGTGAATAATTGCAAATAATTGCAATTAATTACAATTATTTTAGCTAAAATCCCATCAATTGCAATTGCAATTACCCGAACACCCACCAATTGCAATTGCAATTGCAATTACTCGAACACATACCAATTATAATTGCAATTACTAAAAACTAAGCAATTATAATTGCAATTATTATAATCTCAGCAATTAATAATTGCAATTCAATAATTGCAATATATTGCACAATTGAATAATTGCAATTGCAATTGCAATTACCATCACCCCTGGACAGAGATAGTCAGGGTTACGGAGGGATGGACATGCTTAATTTCGGCTCTTCAAAAATTTTAATTTCGGTAATTTCGGTAATTTCGGCGCTGAAGGCCAAAGTGCCGAAATTAAACAGGTCTGGGTCTGCACATGTGCAATGTTCATGTACTAAATTAGCTACATACGTTAAGTTTCACCAGGATTTCAACGGTATGTCAATATTTAGAAATAATTAGAAACTACACTTCGGGACGCCTGCGCGCAAAAATTCGCTGTCGTCCCAAAGAAAAACATCATGACACTCAAATAGCTTCATCGCCGATTTCCATCAGTGTCAAGGTCTTTTTTCAAATCGATTACGTAGATTTATTTTTGCTATTTCACTTGTTTCATGTTCATGTGCTTCATCGATACTGAGTTCCCCAATTAATCCCCTTAGCCCTTAGCCTAGGTCGAAGGGCAATGTACACGTTGTTCCTGCAGTCTTCACACTTCTTGATAAACCCCTAACACCAAAATCCTCTCTTATATCCATCTTCCTTCTAGAATCTATCCCCATTGTAACACCAACTGTCCTTGAGACAAAAGACAGCGCCCTTCATAGATATTTTAATGTCATAAAGATCTCAGACATGGTTTTTCCCAGAATTTGATGTCAAACGCAAAAACTTTAGGTCGACGATTTGGCTGAAAATTTGCACACCGCTAATTGTATGAATTTTAAAAAATGTAATCGTCACTGCACTCACGGACGTTCTAAAGCCTCTGTCCACATTTGTTTCATCTACATAAAACATCCAGGAAGTAGCGATCGTGAGCATAGAACACAAAAATCAACGAATGCCGAACATGCATAATTTTTCTTTTCTACAGCAACATTAATGGACTTCCGTTCCTATGTCGCCTCTGTTTTCAGTCATTTGATTGTTGACAATGTGATTTGTCGTGCCTCTTCGTCGCACTTTTGTTTGTAAATGGACCATCCCGAAATAGTTTAATTAAGCTATTCTCATATCATCTTCCTTAGCTTTAATGAGAAGCTGCTCGATTCTTAACTTCAAAGTATCAATAGTGTACTTAAGCTGAGATTCCTTATTTGTAGTATTACTGGCGTGGCTGTAATATCAGCTTTGTCGTCCGTCATCATTTCGAATTTAACAACACCTCTTTTCTTTCCTTCTTCATCCTCCATCATTGCATTAGTCTCTAATTCCCTTCCCGTTATTAATGCTGTTACGAGTACTGGCAATGCTACATTCGATTTAAGGTAACATGTTTGCATTGAATAGAGAGGGAGAGAAGTGCCTGGTGCCTGGTGCCCGGTGCCGGATTTTGTCGTTTTGACCTATTAATATGTCCGGACTCCATATTTCATCGATTTTCATATTGATAAATTTGTCCTCTACGGTACACGGTGCATGTATTAAATACATATAGTTGAACAACATTACATGTATTTCTTTCTTCTGGGTCTTTGGGTTCCACTTTTAAAATATAATTAAGCATTTTGCGAATCGGGCTCCGTTGACCAGAAAATTTGCAGTTGGATACAGTTAGAAGCATATACAAAATAGAAAATAAAGTGTACCGGTACATGTAAGAAATAAAGGGTATGCGTGAGAAAGCAAAAATATGATTTTACATAGGCGTAAAATCGATACAAGAGTAGAAGTTAACAAAACAAAAGCATACAGTTTAAAAATTTAGAAAGTTAATGAGCGTCGTAAGGTACATACATGTATCAAGAAATATTTACCGGGTAATCCCAAGTTTCATGATCAACTGCACCAAAACTCACTAAAAATTGAAGAATTCTGTCTTGTTTTAAAAGAGTTGGGTAAGGCAATAGAAGCTAAATCCGTCGTGGAAAATTTAATTCATTAGCGCAATGGCGACAGAGGAAAACTGCAACGAAATCGGAGCGACATTTGATTTCGAAGAGCGATGTGGAAATTTGAAGAGAGCCATGGGGCCGTTGGACAGACGAGCCTTGTTCATTCGAAATTGTTTCAATCGGAGATCGTTTGGGAGGAGCGTCAAAAGGGGAAATACTTCCAGCCGTAAACAGTTCCGAGTTTCAACCAAGAAGGTTAGTATTTAAAGAAAATAATACACAATACTTTATGACTACCTTCACGATTTAATTCTAATATATGAGTATGACTGGTTTAGTCTGGACCATCGTTCTTTTGTAGATCTTGTTTAACTTTCTCGGGAATCAAAGAAATTTTGAATTATATCCGCCTCCGAGCCTTTGACCGTGTATATACATCATCAGTCACATCTTTGCTATTTTCATACATTGTTATTTATTTTCTTTTGATAGTTTCATGGGCCTACGTGATTTATCATTTAATGCTGCTTTATCCAACCTGCACAAGCAATAATCCTGATCCGGATTCTGGAGACCAATCAATTTGGCAAGACGCATTCGCATTGTCATGGTGTACTTTTTCGACAGTGGGGTATGGGCATATATACCCGAAGCTGTCACAAAAAGACCAATATGAAAAATGCGGTTGGATCATTACCACACTTAGCGTTGAATCATTTAATGGGGTTCTTTATGCAGGGTGCTGTTCAGCTTGTAAGTAAGAATTAGCTTCTAGCAATGGGTAGTTCGATTTGTTGGTCTCACTTTTTCATCTTCATGTCTTTCTTTAAGTTTTGTTCGCAAAAATCCTTCGTATTCAAGCAGAGGCGCAAGTTGCGTTTAGTGAAGCTATAACAATTAAACGCATGTACTCGAGTGATTCTCATAGCAATAAAAGCAGTGACGAAGAAAATATAATTGTCACTCAAGATCCTTTGCATTTTCCATGTCCAATTATGACAATTCGTATTGTTAATCTGTTTGGTAAGAGATTTATGTTTGAAATGTGAATCATACATATTCTCACTTTTCGCGTAGCGAATAGTAGTCTAGGAGGAGTCATAATTGACGCCTCTGCATCAGTGACATTGAATTTCGGAGAAAGAGAAAGCCCCTCACCCATCTATGAAAGAGCCTCAACTAAGAGAGGTTCCGTACTTATGAAAAACTTTCATACTTCGAAGCAAGAGCAAATTCAGCTACGCAATGGAAACCTACATCTCTTTAACCGCGTTTGGGATATCGAGCATGAGTTGAACTCATCCTCACCACTTCTGAGTAAATCTTTCAGAAACCAGCTTAGAAGGAACGATGATAAATGGCAACAAGCTTTCCGTAAAGATAATCTTGATGGAATATTTGTGGACTTTAGCCATATTGTAATATCCATTAAAGCAATATCAGAATCAAGTGCTACGGAAGTATTTGCTCATCATATCTACAAGTCTTCACAAGTTCTCAAATGCTTTAGTCCTGTCGACATATGTTACACTGAAAGTAAAGGACAAAAATCACCCATGATCGACTTTGAAATTATTAATGATGTTGTTGAAGATATAGCTTGAATCATTGAAAATTATTTGCACAGATGATCTTATTGAAAATGAAACGGTGCCTGAAAATATATAATGAATCTAAGTGATAGAGTCATGGCTTTTACAATTGGCAGCAACATCGAATCTTCTTGGCGCAAGCGCTAGCATCTTTGATATCTCCACCATTTCATCAAAAACTGCCCGCATCTCTTCGTTGCTTGATCCCAAAAGGCCCAACAAAATTTGCAGTTTCGACCTTATTTCCGTTACAAAGTTGAGCTCGATCATACTCGCTGTGATATAGGAGAGAGAGAGCGAAATGGAAGCAGATGCAAGTAAAATGCAGTTGAAACGTAAAACACTTTCTGAAAACACAATTTTATTGAGTATCGTCCACGCATCACACATGATTTTTTCGCGTACTATAATCTCATCTTTCAGTGGAGTTTGCGAAGTGTCCACAGAATCGAATAGTTTTCGAATAAACCAGAGCATGGCTCTATGAGGTTGCGATATACATATGTCAAAGCGAAGAACCCTAAGTACCTCTTGTTCTTTCATTATAATTTCCTCTTTCATCGTCCAGTATGCTTCATTAAGTGGCATTGGCGTTTCTACTTCAATGATAGCAAACGATGAAAGATTTTGAACGCTAATGTCATTGATCGAATGGAAGCCGAGACGATGGGTAACGTTAATGACGTTTCTCAGGCTTCTGTAATCATCTTCTGCTTTACATCCCAGAAATATTGACACTGCTGCTATGACTCCTAGGTGATGATAATCTTTTCCATCCATGGACAGATCTGATACGTCAACTCCGCAGTCCTCGCTATTAATTTCAGAACCTTTCAAATCATTGAAGTAGTGGCATGTATATCGTCGAAATATGACAATGCTTGTATATCGTGCCTCTACCTTAAGATTCAATGCCGCTACAGACGAGGCTACATGCATCCTATAGCAGTACAATTGAACCAGCCGCTTCGCAACACTAGACGTTATTGGTGAATAAATTGAAAGAGGGAGAGCTGGCGCTAGATCCCGTCCCAACGATAGATTATTGGTTGACATCGACATCTCCATCTTCTTCCGCTCGCATATTAATCCTTAATCCACATCAATTGATTACAAAGATGTCGTTGTTGAAGGCTGATCATATATTTAATCTGATGATTGTAATTGTGAAGTACGAGTGTACTAGAGAGCACTGAAAAATTTAAGTATGAATGAGATATGAGATATCCGTGATGATGAAGTATATCGTAACCGCATAACATGACACATGTAGATTAGTTTCACTGTGGTGGGCTATTCTAGCCCTTTCGGCTAGTGGCGTCGGACTGCGACCTTGCCCGGATAGGATATAATTTTTTCCTTACTATAGATATGTAACCTAACTACCATGATGATGGCTCTGCATGAGCATCCTATACTACTTTCAACTACTAGTGTTGTATTATTAGTCTACATCTACTACTATTAGGCCTACTTTGCTTAGACTAGCATACCATTGCAATCTGTATGCACAGTTGCTTTCCACATGGTATACTGGTTAGACAGCAGTTTCATCTGAACAAAGGGTACACATCACCCACTGCTCTACGACCCGCTGAGATACGCGCGGTGCACGTAAGTACAGCGAAGTTTGTCCACATGTAGCACATGTAACAGTGCCGGTGCCGGTGCCGGTGACAGATTTTTGGTTTTTTCTAATGAGATGTATGTTCGCAAAAATGATGCGATTTTCTACTGATCACACTAAATTCTCTACTGAGAATTGAATTACTGATCACAACTAAAATTCTCTAAATCACTAAATATTCTACTACACTCAAGGAAAATGCATTATTTTCTACTATGTGCAGTCAAATTTTCTACTGATTTTGATATAATTCTCTACTGTTTAGGGGTAAATTTTCTACTATCCTAAACCTGATTCCATATGCAATACAGCGGTGATTCACGGATGGGTGAACTTCCGGTACAAAAGGAAGAGAAAGAAAAATACGTCTTGACACGAATTGCTACTATCCTAAACCTGATTCCATATGCAATACAGCGGTGATTCGCGGCTTTACGAGGCTTGTCGCAGCAACGACTTCGACATTGCAAAGATGGCGGCACAGTGCGAGTTGGAAGAGGAATGCCATTTGAAGGGAGGAACCTGGTACCGATTGACATCTGAAGGTTCAACTGTGCCGATGGATAAATATGTTGTTACGGAGATAACACCGTACCTTGTTGTTGACGCACAACATGTCGCAGATCCGAGACCTCTTGATGATGAAGAGGATATTGAAATCATTACTGACATAACCATTGATGAGATATTTGGTTTAATTCAAAATGGTAAAATGAATCTTGTGGTAGGGTGGGCTTCAATGTTGGCGATTGAAAAATTACGAGAGCTTGGCGAAATCAGATGAAGATTTCAGTAAATCTTTGGAACTTAAATCATTTGAAATTATTCGTTGAATTAGCTTATTTAATTCCTGCAAAGTTGTTGTGATTAGTTTGATGAAGATAAATCTTTTCTACATTTTCGAGTATCGACTTCTCATGTGGGTTCTAAAGTGCAATCTCCTGTTCGATAATACCAAGAAACCTCACTCTCAAAAGTTTTTAAATTCTCTCTCGAACTGAATTCAACTACTTTCTCCTTGTTGAGTAGACGAATTTGCTAAATGACAGCAAACAAGTCACGTCTATATAGCTAAAACCTCAGTCCCCGTTTCGAATAAGAAGTACAAAAGGAAGAGGAGAAAAAATACGTCTTGACACCTACACGACGCAAAAATATATCCATTCTTGAAATTGCGTGATATAATACAGATTAATAATTGCTTCACTAACATTTCAATGGTTGTAATCATTGTTGTTCGAGAAACGAAGTGCTGCTGGAAAAATAATTAGAGTAGAATTAAAGTTTTGGAAAATTTTTAATCTCGCATTTTAAAGAAAACGTTACTTTTTGAAGCACTAAAATCTTAGTATATTCATAACTCAAGACTTCGAGTCATGAAGTCTTGCGACGGCCGACCCCTTCGAATCCATGGCCGTCTAATGTCAGACATTGCTGACAATGATCTGACATCAACGGATGCTGGGATGGGGGTTGGATTATGATGAACATCATGATTATGATGTTCAACAAAAAAGAAGTGACCGCAAAATCCTTTATCTAAGCATGTGGAACATAGGCAAATCCATTTATACAATGTGGGTTTGTACATTCATTGCCGCTCGAAATGGCTCATGCAATTTAGCTGTATCGATTGATTCTGACGAATCAATTGACTTCACCACGCATACCCTAGAAAGACTCTCATGAACGGACATTGTGGCTTTGTCCTTAGCTTCCATCCATCGATCGTAAGGCAAGGGCAAAGCCACATTGTCCGATATATCCTCTAATGCTATTCTTTTAATTTCTTCCTGCATTTCATTTTTGTTGAGGCGAATCAAAAAAATTATATCGATTCACATATGTATAAAATAAATTTTTTCTCGTAACTTGAACATCTACTAACGACAATTTTTGAAATTCTTTTTCAAAAAGAATAATATCCTTTCTATCTGTTAACAAATAATATCTACCATTGTTCTAATGGTTGTAAGTACCTTTCAAATAAGTAACAAAAGAAGGCATAAATATGGAAGTGACTTACATCTATATGATAGTACGATCTTTGATCGTACACCATATCTACCGAAAAATCATACCATCTGCCAAAGACTTGTTGTGGCTATATGATCTTGCTCTATTGATACCCCTTCCAGTACCATAGAGCAAGGGAGCATAGCTGAATCCGTAGTAGTTGTAGTCTTTTTTGACTATGTCACTGATGAATGTTGTGAAAAAATCCATTAATCTGCATGTCTCAAAGGGTCGCCTTTCTAATTCGACTTTTGTTCTATGGTTCACAGACTCTATACTCGACTGGTTTGAAGGTATGCCCGCTACGAAGTTTGAAATTCTTGGATTTGATTGTTACGTTTTTCCGCTCCTGTCGAAATGATCAAACGACATATCACAAACATCTGACCTCCTCCACACGCCGAACGAACCATTTTCAGTTATCCTGTTGTATTTATTTTTTATTTTTGTCGATAATTCTTGCAACGATATAGGTTGGATGAAACGCTAACAGCCAAAAATGTCCGGCCTTCAGCGGACGCTGTTCTCCTGGTTCCTTCTCAAAGTACCTTAAGCTTAATAC
>Ga0209092_10002260_pt1 | contig 17783 bp, 11 predicted proteins | sample FraStrMetagenome_FD_187446 | JGI IMG/M metagenome (GOLD analysis project Ga0209092, IMG submission 187446) | Marine eukaryotic phytoplankton communities from Arctic Ocean - Fram Strait ARC3M Metagenome (SPAdes) (version 2) | ecosystem: Environmental > Aquatic > Marine > Oceanic | place: Fram...
AAGGATATAATGTAGAATATATGCAACATATATATAGCATGGATATATATATTGGTTGGTTATGCAAGTATGTGATTTATTTTAAATACATGATTGTCTACACTAACTATGTTCTAAATTCTGCCTTCTCCACAGGCCATGAAGGCGACCGATCTAGCGAAGGCTAGAAATGGAAGAAAATTTAGCATAGCGTGCGAAAAATGATAAATGATGGAATAACGGCCCATGAATGGGGAGCTAGAAGGAAAAAGAAGAAACCTTCCGTATGGGGAGTGACTGTGTCACAGCAGGAGGGAAAAGATCTAACCACAAAGAAAAAAAGGGGGATAGGGTGGAAAAGTAAAGTAGTGATATATATAAGATGAAGATAAAAGTGAAAGCAAAAAGGGGCGACAGAGCGGATTGACAAAGAGCGAGGGAATAAGAAAACGGTGATAAAGTATGTCGGGACGAGAAACGTATATGAGTTTGGAAAAGTAAGAAGACGGGAAAGAATAGAATGATTAAGTAATATCATCGCTATTGACGCCGTTCATGATGTTATTATGTATAGCTGCAAGTTTTGGGGTGCTACGTAAATAGGCCATGAATGAAATGGAACGCCAACGGAGGCGAAATTGAATGAATAACGAGTCGGGTTGAGATGCATGGAGTAGCACACACGCTCCGACGCGAATAGAATGTAAGGAGTATTTTTTGAGAAGTTTAAGGTCTGTAATGTTGTACACGCTTTTGGCAGCATTCTGCAAAGCTAATTCCACTGGTTTATGGTGAAAATATTGAACCTGATTGCCTTTCGTAGTGAAAATAGAAAGCGGGTGTGAAGGGGGAACGTGATATAAGTTTGCTCGTTCCACAATGCGTAATGCCGCGGATACAACTGATAGATGGGGTTTTTCGAAATTGTGAGCAAAGCGTATTTGCTGACCATTCTGGTTATTCTTTTGGAAGCGCCATCTAATGATAAGCTGAGTAGGACCTGAGTATGACAGGTGGGTGTTATTACGTTCTGAAGGAGGAGTATATGCAAAAGAAAAATCCGAGGCAACGAACGCTTTCACAGATCCATCCTGTGGATTAAGGGCAAATGAATTCTTTTTCAGAGTACCAGAGTCCTGCAGCCATTCTGTTTTGCGGAAACCGGCCTGCATGCCAATGAGGAGCCAGTCAAACAAGGCTGCTTCGAAACTATGTGGGGGTGATTGCTGTGCAATGTTGTAAAAATATTCAAGCATAGTCATGGTAATCGGTTCTCTCCTGTTTGGAACTGATTCCCATCTGTGATATTCATCCAAAATATCTTGGACTAAGGGTGGGTAGGAAAGCCGAATTGTGTTGTATAGAGGATTTGGGCGTTTGCAAATGTTCGCAGCCTGTAAATAGTTTTTAATAGTAGTAGAAGAAATTTGTAATTTTTTGATAGTGTTACCTGTAGTTAGAAAATATGTGTAACAAGCTGAAATGTAATCTTGGTCAAACATTGGTAGAAGAGAATATGAGGCGAGAGAAAGCTTATGGGAAGCAAGGAACGTCACCCAGAAAAGTTTTCGGGAACAAAATGTCCTAGCTTTGTCGTCGTCGGCACGGGCGGCGCTTTGTTTGAGGACAAGGCTACCCAAATAAGAGAGAGAAGCTCTGGATGAAGATGGAAGCGCCGACAACGTTTTAATAGTGGATGTTCCTGGGCCAAAGGATTAAATAAAGAAGAGATATGTAAGTGGGAGTTTGATTGATTATACATGCGAGACAACGCATCAGCAATGATGTTGAGTTTGCCTGGGATAAAGGTAGAATGAAGGCCAATATGCTGAAAACGCATCATTAGGTGGGAGAGGATAATTGATAGAGATTTTCCAGATGTGGTGGAAGATGCAGCTCGCCTAGACCAAGCTACTGCAGCTGTATTGTCAGAGGCAATGTGTAAGGTAGGGTGTGGGGGAGGAGAAAGGGAAGATAAATTGATGGCTTCGATAGATGCTGCGTAGGATAAAATGATCGTAGTGTACTCGAGAAGATTTATGGACAAAAAAGAACCGTCTAGAGTTTTAAATGTCTTGACAAAAAACTTCAATGTTTTTTGGCGCACCCAGTGTGGCCAACGAATATACCACCAGAAATGAAGGTCTGGTGAAAATCCACCGGCTCCTTCCAAACAGGCATCTCCGATGACATGGAAATCTGGATCTTTGTCAATGAGATGAGCAATAGGGGAAGCAAAACCTAATTTTTTTCTGTTTTTGAAAAGATAAATCAAAAATTCCAATTCCCGACGCAGAGAAAGGGATATTTTAAATTTGCGTTTGGAGTTCCAAGCGGTGCGAAGGAGAAAACTCACTGCGAAATTTTTCTTGCGTAGTGACTCAAATTCTGTGCCTAAGAGTTTGGAGTCGCTAACTGCTTCGATGTGTTGAGTGTTACGAAGAGTGGAGGAGAAGTTTTTACGTAGTGCGAGTAGAATGGAATGTTTGATGGACACAGTTAAGAAGCGTAACCATGGTGTCATGGAAGAAATAAATTCTAAGATACCAGCCAATTTGGCCGCTTCTTTTAGGGTGTAAACTTGTCGTCGAGAATGCCAATTCGAGAGCAAGGTAAGAACGTCGTTGAAGCGTTGGTCGGAAAAGGTAACAATCATTTCATTGGTATTGATAAGATACCCCAGTTGGAGTTTGATTGGACCACATTGTTCCCGTAAATATTTATCATTGGAAAGCGAATCTCGACGGAGGTGAAGCTTTGGAAAGTCAAGGATTTGATAAAGACCTTCTACACTAGCCGCCTGTGCTAAGACTATTCGTGACCGAATTTCTGCTACATGGTTATCATCCACAAAGGTATTATGTGGTGTGGATTTTCGGAGACCATGTGTATCGAAGACACCTAAATTTTTTGAATCTGGGTGCGCGGGACATAAATTTAAATTTGAAGGTGGTGAATAATATTTAATTTTTTGTAGAAGTAAATTGTGTTTCTCAATCAGGTGGGAAAATTTTTGACAACTCATGTATGAGGACAGACATTCTCGGGCACGTGCGATGCCTTCGAAATTCTGAGCGCTCGTGTTGCCCCCGAAAACCTGTCCGACGGGTATCCATAACTTCTGGTTAACCATCGCTGAGAAAGCCGACGCTACCTCGGGATTATACTTAACAATACGAAAGGCCCCGGACACGTCATCATCCCACAAGTAGATGACGTGTGCAGGGTACGAAATACGTAGATTCCAAATCCAAGATAAGTGTCTATATAGAGCTGATCCATAATAGATGGGCGGTTCATCATGGACACTAGTCCAATCATTAGGGCAAAAGCTAAGCGGATGAACATGGAAAGAGGCATCATAGATAATGCGGTCTTTCTTGCCTTCTTTAACGATGATGCCCTCTGGAGACACGTGTAAGTTTGGCACAAAGCGCGCCATCCATCCAGGAAAAGGTAAGACGTAGTTATATTTTTCTTCTTTAACCAGAGATTTTTGCACTAAATCTGGGCGTGACGTAATCGAAGCATGATTACCATACCGTAGGTAGTCCCAAAAATTCTGTGACGTAGAGTACGCATTGATCTTGGTCGGTGCACCCGTGGAAAGTGCGCGGAAAACATAATCTACTATGTGGGAAGGGACTATACCGGTGAGTCGTGCACGGATGGCCTTAGGGTTAAGGTGGGAATTGACGTAGTTATTCCCGCAAAATCTAATTAACGAAGGGATTCGAAAGTTATAATGAAGGATAGCGGCTTGAAATCGGAGCAGTCGTGAATGGGGGATTGTGGTTTGATTAGCGTAGGATAGGTTGATATCGGATAGGGGACGGAAGTCCACATATCGAAAGCGGTGGATAGAAGTGTGGAGATGTTGATAAAGAGGATGGACTAAATTCAAATGTTGCTGCTCCCACTGTGTGAGAAAGCTTGACTTAATTAGGTGGATGAGAATGTGGTCAAATGTAGCCTCGCTCATGAAGCTATGCTGAGTGGAGGGGCGGCCGAAGGGGGCAAGGGTGAGTTGAGCTGATGTAGGGTACGTACCATAGTATCTACTTAATTTTGTTTCCAGATGATGTAACTTAGGTATACTGACTTTGGGTGATTGTGTAGTAGGGGAAGAAGATAACGGTTTCGTGCAGGGTGGGATTATGTGTGATGGTAAATTTGAGGAAGGGGGTAGATGAGGAATATTCGGTGGTGGGATGTTTGTAGGGTCGAGAGTGGTAAGTGGTGGAATAGTAGTTGATGTGATTGTATTGGTACTACTTTCATTCACATGTGAAATTGTTGTAACAGGTGAAGTCATTCGAGTACGAAGGGGTGTTGGAGGAGAAAATGGAGAAGGGGGTTGAGATATATGAGATGGGGTAGATAATGGTGATGGAAGGTGAGTAATCAGTTTTTTATTATCATTTAATTGAAATTTAGGAATAGCTGGGTTGATAACAGCAGATAACAATTTTTGTGATAATACTGCAGCACTTGTAAAGGCTCATGAAGACGCCGGGGGAGAGTGAGATGATTTCGAAGGAGATTTCAGTGCTGATTTTGGTTTGTGTGATAGAGGTGTTGGATGTGAAGCAGAGGAGCTACGGTGCGGGGAAGGTGACGAATTTTTGAAAGAAGGACGGACAACTGGGTTGTCAAATGACTGGGTATGGCGAACACCTGGAGCAAAATTTACATTTGGCGTATTCTTGACCCATTTGCACAAGAGTTCTTTGTCTTCTTTAGAAAAGTCGCTTGGGAAGCTTTTATGCGCAAAAGTGCAGTTGAAGCCATGAGGACAGGAAAGTCCAACCTGAGAAAACCTGTTGCACAACTGCTTCCCAGATAATTCCCTTGGCCAATGGAAAATTCCATCGGCTTCAATCCATCCTTTGGAGGGAGGGGTGCCCAAGAAGGACCGTGAAGGAGCATGTTGGCGTGGTTGATGGAGGCGGTCTGAGGATGGACCATCAGAACGGCGTTTAAGTGATACCGAATGTGGGTTGCGTGGTGGGGTAGGGACCGTCCAGCTGAGAGGGGGATGAGTGTAGTAGCCAGCTCCTGTTCCAGCACATACTGCTTGGATGTCGGTGACGATGGTGGAGAAGGCTTTGACCGGTAGTTGATAGGACTCGAAAGCAATAGGTGAGCCAGTCTTCAAATTTTGTAACATCTTGATGTTCGAAGCTGTTTTGCACACTAACGCAAACAAAACTTGAACTTGAGTCGCCATGGTGTACGGGATCCAAGAGTGGGAGTCCTTGTACTTCAGCCAGAAAGAGGTGAATTCGGTAGAGGAAAAAAGGTGGGCGAGCTGTAGGAGCCACTGAACAAGTAAAGGTTTGTTTTCGGTTGGGAGGTCCGAATAATCAACAATGAAGGAGAGACGAGACTCTAAATTAGCGATACCGGTGAGGATATGCTGGATAGTATTCCTCAATCCACCTTGAAAAGTTTTTAGGTTTAACTTTTGTTTGTTCTCATTTGACTCCCCTACAACCACTTGCATTTGCTCCACGTGGGAGGCTCGTAGGTAGTCCTTTAACTCTTGGGAGGCTGATTGAGTAGGTGCTGGAAGAAAGGTATAAAAGGATATATTACCTTTCAAGCTTTCTTTAGCATCGTCGAAAGGGGCCGTGTGGAACAAGACATTCAAAAAAAGCGTCATTGTGGCTTGGTTCCATGGGAGTTCGGTGACTAGCCTCAAAAGATAATCTCTTGAATTAGATGACCTGTCAATGTCATGTTCGGTCATAGCAAGCGAGGCGTAACGCGTTGCTTCTTGCTGCGAAGACTGAGAGAAACATTGGAGAAATTCTTTACGGAGGGTGGGTAGAACAGGTGAGTTGTTGTCAGTTGAAACTAACATCGCTTGGAAGGTGTGAATGGCCCTCATATATTTGTTGGGAAGAGTTACTCCTTGAAACAAAAATGTGTCGGCTTGTTTAGCAGGAGGTGCTGCGATAGGAGAAAGAAGCGGTGATGGTTGCTGAGGAATAAGTGCAGGGGCAGGCGTTGGTGGCATAGGAAAGGCTGTGGGATTTGTCCTTTTATACAAGGCAACATTCTCATTCTTGCGTGTTTCGATTGCGAGATCAATAGAATAGCGCAAGGAAGAAGGGTCGTTGGCTCCATCTAGTAGACTGTGGATCATAACATTGGAATAGGAGAGTACAGGGACATCGTGGGGGTTGACTGGGACTAAATTGTCTTCGGTCATCTCGGAAATATGTGTAATCATAGTAGAAGAAAGGACAAGAGCTTTGTCTTGTGCAAGGAGGGTGTGAAAGTGGAGCCATTCAGCAGTAGGTTCGTGGTAAGACTTTAGGGCTGAAATAACAGTTGGGTCCAAAATAGAGCCTTCTAGAAGAGGAGCACCCGTGAGCTTGGGCACGCAAAGCGGTACGCGGAAAAGAGCATGTTCACCATCGGTGAGACGAGCGAACGGCCTCGTGGGATGAGCCGTGTCAATGAACAGATCATGAGGAAGGTCAGTTCCATGAAGGAACTTGGAGGTAGGTTTTGATGGGGCCATAATAATGCAGTCAGCCATTATATCCTCCAAGGATACGGCGGCAGGTAGAGCTGCATCACAAAGGGAGCCAATAGGACCGGCGACCACAGGATTCTCTTCGTTCGGGTCAGAAACGATATCATAACCGATCTTGGGTAAGTACATAGGGACTAGTTTCCTATTCGCTACAAACAAGAGGGCCTCCACCTTGGAGGAGATCATAAGTTGGTTTTGGCGTTCGCCAACAGGTCCGTTGATAACTCTTGACAGAGGGTGAAAAGCGTCATCTTCGAAGATTGGGGGGTCAGAAGTGGCAACGAAGGATCCAGTAGGGATGAGGGAAACAGTAGGCATAGTTGAAAGACGGTGGGGAAGGAAAGGCAAGAAAAAACAGGAGGTCTGTGAATAAGGGCACAACAATTGTCTAAGATAGAGAATTGTGAGAAGAGGGAAAGAGATGAATAAAAGAGTAAAATAAAAGAGCAGTTAATATATAGGTATCGACATAGGAGAAAGGGGTATGTAATGTATAAAATAAGGTATGGTGTGGTATAGCAAGGTGTAAGAAATGATTAAAATAGTGGCAAACAAGCTGGGAGAAAATGCGGGAGTGTAAATAAAGAAAGGAGAGAAAAACGTAAGCAAAAGGGGCGTATATATTGAATAAGGCATGAAATAAATTTGTGGGTATGGTATAGGCAAGGGGTATGTGTAAAGTGTAGGATGAATGTTGAAGGAGATAGATTTTGGGCAATATAAGGGGTGATGTGAAGTGAAAAGGTACTTGTACAAAGTTATGGGAATCGGGGTACTATGGGAGTTTCGTGGTGTAACATATTAGTATGCTGTGGAAACGCAAAGAGTGATTGAGAACAGCTGGAGACAGAAGGGATGGTGAAGAGAAAGGGAATAAGATTTTGGGGAATCTATTTAATATAAGGGAAAGGTGAATGTCCGTGATGAAATGTAGTAGAAAAAAAGGAACCGCGTGTCACTGAATAAAAAACAGAAGGAAAAAACAGGTCGCAACAATTACATCTTTTTTTGAGAAGACGTAATATCGCTCTTGACCGTGTTAAATCTATGCTTTCTAAGTAGGTAACATGGGATCCGAGTTTAAAATGACGAGAGGATGGGACATGTATGGGGAGACGGGAGAGAATATCGTGATAATAAGGAGAAAGAAAGGACAAGCACTAAGGAAGAAAAAAAGGGGGGGGGGGGAAAGGTTGTTTTGACAAAAGAAATCCTTGGGTATAATGTGTGACAATTCGGTATGACTTGAAGAAAAGAAGATCGGTTTGATGGGGAAATAATTGAAAGAGAGAGGGGTTGGAGAATTCTTCTTGGTAATAACATGTCGTGTGGATTGTATAGAGTGTATAGTGAATTCAATGTGATAAGGGAGAACAATAGCTATGATGAGGAAAATATATAGGGTAAACTTGGGATAGTGTGAAAACGGGCGCGAGTGTGACGGAATAAGCAAACGAAATGAACGATGTGAAGTGAAATCGAAATAAACTGAGGTCGTGATAAATAGTAAATGATTGTTGTGATGGTGTATAAAGTAAAAAATAGAAGTGATGTGATGTGTGATGTATAAGAAAGATAAAAGTTTTTTAGGCTATGTGTAAACAGCCTAATGAGGATATTTTATTGAATCAATATAAAATTCAATGATTTCAATCTTTCGATTGAAATGCGAAAAAAGTGAGAACGAGAGGTGAGAATTATTTGGATGTTAGAACTTAGTTGGGGTAGGTAGTATTCAAGAGAAATCAGCTATCAGCGCAGGATAGCGTAGAAGAGTACTGAGAACCATACATTTAACATGCAATAGTATTCATCACTAGTCTACGGTCTAACGTTGCGTACCATTTTCATGGACTTATCTTGGATGTCATAAATAGGAATATGAGAAGACCGTTAAATTCAAGAAATAATAAACCTCTTTTTCGCAATCATTATCGGCACTGACAATTTTTGTTTTTTTTTTAATGTATATGTAAGAATCATAAAAAATTCATGAAGTTGAAGTAAAGCCATGAGGCTTGGTTTACAGATGACGATATTCAAGAATGCCCTTCCTTTCGTATTGTTTGCAAGAGCACAATATGGGTTTGGTGCATATGGTCATCGAACTCTCCAAGAAAATAACCATCGCAACCTTGTAGATGCGGTAAGGTGTAAAACAAGATCTGTGTCGAAGGCTGAACAAGAGAAAGTAGAAGAAACAATGCAATCGTACAAGGAGAGTGTTGGTAAACAAAACCTCGCATCTGCTACGAATACAACTGTAGAAATCGACGTGTATTTCCATATGTTCACGGACTCAATCGGAGTGGGTGCTTTAAGTAATCAAGTGATTGAGAAACAAATGACTGTCCTTAACAATGCTTTCGGAGGTGTAATCCCAGAATATGATGCCTGTGGATTTGATTATGGCGATATACCGATGCGCAATACTCCATTCGTGTTCAACTTGGTAGAAACTAATATCATTGCTGATCCATCTTCCGTCGACTTAGATCAGCCTGCGTCAAAAGCAAGACGAATCCAACTACGAAGCGGTACCTGTTCTGATCTGAACATTTTCACAGGAATGTCCGAAGGCCTGGGTTTTGCCAATTATGCCTTTGATTGTGATCTTAGCAACTCTAATATTGACGATTCTATTTCAATTAATTACAAAACTCTGCCTGAACAAGGACCGTCTCCCTTTAATGAAGGTGCCACTCTAGTGCATCAAGTAGGACATTGGTTAGGTTTATTTCATACATTTGAAGGAGCTTGCTTTGATCGAGATTATGTCCTGGATACTCCTGGCCAGCTAGAGCCAAGTTATGGATGTCCTATTGGTAAAGATACCTGCAGTGCTGAGGGCGAAGATAATATTCATAACTATATGGATTATTCCGATGATTGTTGTATGTATTTATTTACACAAGGTCAAATTGAAAGAATGCTTCTTTCATCTGCATTGTATCGAGATCTTTCCAACTCCATTACTTCATCTCCCACTCCAGTACCTGGCGATGCTTGTGCTTTTCCTAATGATGGTTTTAATTACACAAATTGCCAAGTGCCAAATCCGTGTTACATTGGAGATAATAATTGTGATGATGATCCTTTGAGTGGTTACAATACAGAACAATGCAATTTTGACGGCAGAGATTGCATGACCCTATGTCAATATCCCGTAGATGGATTTGACTACACCGAATGTTTTGCAGAAACTCCATGTTTTATTGGAGATGCACTTTGTGATGAAGCTTACAATATATCTGCATGTAACTTCGACGGTGGCGATTGCTCTTGTCCCTTTCCAGAAGATTCCTTTGACTATTCAAATTGTAATGTTCCAAGGCCATGTGATGTTGGAGATGGTTATTGCGATGAAGGCGACTATGAAACAGGAGCCTGTAACTTTGATGGTGGAGACTGCAGGTATGATTACATTCACGTCTTACGATATATCGTACATGTGTTTCTTTTCAGTCACTTATTTTTCTAATTTATCATATTTCTTCTCTTTTTTTAAGATGTGATTTTCCTAATGATGGTAACGATTACTCTACATGTGGTGTAGACTTTCGTTGTTGGATTGGAGATGGTAAATGCGATACTAATCGGCTTGAATACAACACTCCACAATGTCATTTCGATGGGGGTGATTGTAACACTTCTCCTACCTTATCTCCTACACCACAGGGAACCCCTGATCCTCCAAATCCGTTGATACAATTTATACTAGATAGGGAAATTCTAATGAATATCATTGGACAAGCTGGTGTATTTCTTTGTGAATTTGTTGAGATTTTTTGTGTCTAAATTAGATTTGTGTGAAAAACAAACAGTAATAATAGTTGAGCAAAATATTAATTAATATCAAAATTTGTATCCATGTCTCTCTCCAAAATCAAAACGATCTTCCTCAAATCCCCAATATTCATGCCTCTCCTAACTCTCTAATGATGTTGTGATACTTTGTGATACACAAATTTGTGGAATACTCTCTTTTAAGTCAATATCCTCGATAAGTCCTGTTTCTTTCTGAGTCTGATTATTTTCAAAATCTGTTTTCTTATTGGAGTTTCCCTCTTTTGAAATCATGCTTCGCATTTGAGTCATTTTATTTTTATCTCGCTCTTCCAAAACTGCTAAGCACTCATTTAGTGTATTCACTATTCGATAATGTAACTTTATCATAATGATATGATGATATGCTGCTACAGATCCCACCTGGAAGTAATTTTGCATATCGTGCAATGAAGCATCTGAAAATAATTTGAAATAATCAGTAAACTTTACCTGAGGAACAATTGTAGTTGTCCCATGGAATACTTGGGTCCACATTGTTGATGTAAAGCCGAGAGCTACTTCAATATCATTTAAAAAGTGAAACTTGGCTCTCATATCGGATTTTAAATATAATTCAATTGCACTTAAAAGAAAACCACCACGCCAACTATCACTGGAATTATCTCGTGACCACCGACTGGGTCTTCCCACGTCCCCCTTACTGCTATAAAAAAATGGAACAACATGCGGATTGCATTGAGATGTCAAGAAAAACTGACAATTAAACATCTCAGATAATCCAGTAATAGGAATATCCTACACAAAATAGAATAAGATTTATAATCGAATTAGAAAACAATTCAAAACAATAATTTCACACATTTTGATTCTAACAACATTTTACCTGTTCAATTGACCCATCCCAGTATAACTCGTCTTTGTGGAGAGCCTGATATCTGATATTTCCATTTGAGTCTTTGACTTTGAGTCGAACAGGATTGATAAAGCCTGGAACTGCTGCACTGGCCACGCATGCAGTTGCTATCACAACATCTGGGGCGTTTATATAATTTATAAGCACTGGTGGAGATTTCTTGGTTGGGGAAGAAATTGTCACACATAGAATTTTTCCTGTCTTTCTATATGCTTCTTCAAATGTCATATTCCCCAAAGTAAACCTAAAAAATGAAATATACGAAGAAAATCAATATTATACCTTTATATGATGGATGAATGAACTAAAACATTTGTTGTTCAGGTTTTCATAGCACTTACCATTGCATAAGTTCTATCCAAGTCTCAGAGTCAAAAAGTGATCGATGCTTATAAACATTCTTGATACGTTCAGACAAAGACTTTGAAAATACAGTCAATCTAGGTGCCACTTTCTCAGGAGTGAGGTCTCGCCTAATTTCATCATCAGTGCGTGTGCAAAGCATTGCTGCTATAGCACTTCCAGCAGACGTTCCTGATATAATGTGAGGTAGAGCATTTTGTTCAAACAAAGCTTTTACAACACCAAAATGATAACATCCCTATAATAAAAAAATTGACGATTAATGAAAAAGGAGTTGATTCAATTCCAACTTAAAATAAACAACTTACCATCATTGCACCTCCACTGAGACAAAGACAAGTGCGACCATATGCTGCTCTAGCTCGCTTAAGAAATATGATGACTTTTTCACGATGAATTGGTGGCAATTTTCTTTGTGCTTCACTGGTTCCTGACTTTGTTGATGAGTGCGTACTTACGGAATTATCAGAAAGTTGTTCATCGGTACTCTTTTCATCTTCTGTTTTATCCTCATCATTATTTCCCATAAGAATCGTAATAGCCCAATCCAAAACTGACTTTATTAACTAATTGTGCAAAGAATGAGCCAATAAGTCATGATTGAGATAATACAGATAAAATATGACTTACTTTGTGTTTTTCTTCTTCGGCCTTAGAATGTAACTTTTCATTATATTTCATGCTCTCTTCCACGTTTTCCATTAAATTCGCAGATCTATCACTAATCGGTATACTTTGTGCCTGATGGGTGACCCATCTAAGAGTAGTTTCTACCTCATTTATAAACTCTTTCACAAGTTTCTTTGGTTCACTTGTATTAGTATAAGAAAATATTTCGTAACTCATAATACCACCAACATTTTTTCTTGTACATTGCTGTAACACTGCGAGTGCCATAATACTATCATTTGTTCTTCTGGCAATGCGCAATTCCGTCATTAATTCTTTGATAAAACCCCAATTGTAGTTATTAGATGCTTCGTCTCCAATAGTTTCTATCCACTTATCACGTCCCTGTGAAATATCTAAAGCTTTCGCCCTGGCATTATGATAAAAATAAGCAAAATTAAAACGTATTTGTCATCATTGGAAAATCTCCACATTATATTTAAATACTCACGTTGAATACCATTCATCATAAGATTTGGCTTGAGTCATTTTCCATCGTAATTTTCTATGTTTCGATGTTCCAAACATTGCTTCCATGAATCTAATAAAAAGCCTCAAAACAGCATATGCTATGAGTTCAGCCGTTATGATTGTATATGTGAAAGCTAAGATAGGCCATCGTATAAACTTTTTACCAAGAGCATGCATCTTTCCCGGTATAATGGTTAGAATAGCAAACACCAATAAGAATCCGCCGCACGTTCTCCATAAAAAGACTCCTATTTTCAAATCCATCATGGGCCAAGCATTCCACCAAGACCAATTTACATGAATTCCAGACAAATATCCATCCGGAAAAATTTCTCTTAATTTTTCTTTCAGGTTGAGAATTTCTTGCTGATTTATCATGCCATCATTGTTCGCATCAACATGTCGAAATATGAAATCTACAAGTGCTGAAGGAGAATGAGGAAAATTTGGATGTTTTATTCCCAACACAGTTTGATTCCATAATGAAGGTAAAGAGATAGAATTTTTGTGCAGCGAGGGAATCAAAAAAGTTGTAGTTTTCTCCCATGTAGGTCCTATGATGCCATATAAGTCATTCCCAATGCGCTTGAAAAGTATTGGAAGTGATGCCATAATTGATGGAAAAAGCTCATTTCGATAAAAATCATAAACATCTTCAGTGGCAATATTTTCCTCCAGATTCTGAAATGGTCGATCTTCACTAGAACTCATTTGAGACTTTATTCTATATCTTTAGAATCTCCAAACAGTTAGCTAGTATGCCCCTCCAAAATGCCTTAATGTACGATTGAATCAGATCTTTGTCAACCTGGCTGGAATAAATTTGATCTTCAATTTTATTGTTCATATTCGTCAAAAATCAGTTTGTACTCTACAAGAGTTCAATACGAAGAGAAACTGGAGTTTTACATAAATATATTTCAACACTTCTCCTTATCGTCGATGCTATATTAATTTTTTAATTAGCGAGTCAAGTTTGAGCAGGTTCACATTAAACTAAGGACTACTCATGAAATCACAGGAAACTTATGAACGAATTTAATGCTCAATTTGTCATCGGCTTTGCCCGCTAAGTATAGAGATGACACAATCCTGCCAACATCTATTAAGTATTATTGAGCAAGTTGATGATGCAACTATTTTGGATTGAAATAATTGACACCTTGAGAATAAAATCCAGAGTTTTATGCAAGTCATGCAAGTTCTACGTCACAAAAGTGTAATAAAAATCTTGTAATTAGAATGAAAAAAGCTTAATGTTGTATTTTCCTATTTTAAAAACCTCATAGAATGACATTATTGTTCTCCGTAATCAGACTCACTAGCTCTAATAAAGAGAGAGAGAGAGGGATTGGAAAACCAAAAAATGCGTGACGCAAAGCACAATATTTTCTTCATCCCGAAATCATCAACATTATTTTTGTATCCTGGAAATCAGTGCTATAGCATAGTTGCTACTAATTTTAATTATTTTTGACAAAACAATAATGATTCATTCAAAAAATACCCCCCGGAGAAACCCAAGACATGGCCATATGCAACTAGAAACATCGACACTAAAATTGACTTTGATTCTCCCTACTGGTTCATTCCAACGAAATGGTTTTACCTATTGAAGGTGGTAAAATTCAGACAAAAATAGTACTAAATTGAATAAAAATAAAAATTCTTCAATGCACTTTCTAAGGAAGCCTAATGCCTAATCATGTCAACTATTCTGAACCAATTGATTATCCATAATTTTGCTTTAATTCTATATTGATCAAAATGTGTTCTTATTTCTACTATTTTTATTCTCTTAATTTCAAACCTTTGCAAGTTTTTTTGTTCAGAATTTAATAATTCTAGACATCTTATGCACATCAATTTATATAATGTAGGATGTCTCATCATGGCCCTCTATCCCAGTGCAAAATATATGGAAAGGAAGTTCCTTTGTACTATTAAACTTAAAGTTAAATATATTAACGACTGTTATACTTTTAGATGGCAAGATACAGCTGTTCAAATCGCGCACTGTATTTGTTTGTAAATGCGAGTATATTTTATCTTTTATTTCATGAAATCTACGTCAAGATTTCCTAACGCATTAACATGTTTAAAGAAACTAATAAGCATGTAAATTACTTATATTAAAAAAGGGTAACAAGCCACCTACTCCTTCCCTCCAATCTCCCTAAATTCAATCTCCATACGACAGGGCATGATGATTCACTTATCACACATATTTGTGATCTCATGGATAAGTCATATTATCCTCATATTTCCGATATAATTCTGCCTTCCCTTCTAAGTGGATATGTCATGTTTCAATTACTTACCATCCAACCCTTCAATTTCTTAAAAAGTTTAGATGGATTAAAAGCTTTTGTCAAAATATCAGATTTTGATTTTAAACTACTTTGCTTTGCCAAGAACAACCACCTGATATAACTAGTCTCACAAATGAAATGGTAAGCACAACTATGATGTTTCTTTTTGATAATGCTCTCAGGTCTTCTTGAACAGTTTAGAATCACTGTTTGATTGTCACCATATAACCTGGACTCATACAGGAGAGGAATGCCCAACATTCTCACACAATACCTCATCTTAATTAACAAATCTACCGCTGTCCTGTGTGACACTAATTCGGAACCGTAAGCACTTGTTTCAATCGTATTTTGTCTTTTCGAGTACCATTTCACCACTGAATTGTTCATATAAATTAAAATCCCTGATACATATCTCCTATTCTCAAGGTGGTGAGCGTGGTCGGGTCAAACTCTCCCCAAACCCTCAACGGTTTCCCTTTCGGTTCAGGTGCGTTGTGTGGAAGTTTTTCGTGTGCTCCAGAGTATAAGTGCTCCCAATTGGCCCTAACGATACATTCTACTGGTTCCTCCGGATACAAAGTGTCCATCTTTAAGGACGCATTAATGTAGTATTTTAAATATCCAAAATACGGCATGACATCAATTCTTCCGATTGTCACTGCCCAGTTTAGACTTCCTGTCAGCATACGATATTGTGATATCTTATCACTATCAACAAGGAGCGCACTAGCATCAACTTTGGGATGATACCCTCCTTCCAATGGTGATTGATGGCTTTTCAATTTAGTATCGAATAAATGCTCAATTTTATTGACTTTATTATTGATATAGGTCTTTACAGAGAGAACAGTACAATAAAATGGTGAGTTTTTGACCTTTTCGCGTTTGATATCTCCTATCAGATAATATTCTGGCACACTAACTCCTTTAAATTTATATTTACCAACTTTCTCTAACTCTTTGATAATTTCCATTGGTTTCTTGGCTGCGATGATTAAATCATCAACATAAACTGCAATACACTCATAATGGTCACCACTTTTTTTGGAAGTCGTATTACATAAAACCTCTTAACATACTATACCTACGTAAACCTACACAAATTTGAAATGTTCAAGCAAATAGCCAATGGCCAAATAATTCAACAATCACCAACCTATTACATCTACTCAGCATATAACAACTCCTTAAACCTCAACTCTTTTGAATCTTAAAGCTACAATGGGAAAAGTACAAAAAAGCAGAAAGAAATTGAAATCGAAACTCAAGAAGAAATCATCTTCCAAATCTTCCAAATCCAAAAGTCTATCTTCAAATCAGAAAAAGACTTCTGACGTGCCAGAAACCAAAACAAACCATCAAAACATCAAACAAGCCTCTCCTGATGATTTAGAGCCGGCAGAAGTCATTTCTTGCAGAATTCTTAGGAAAGCAATGAAAGTCAATCACATCGAATTTGAAGACAAGGCCATTCGAACAGCCCAACGTACTTTAAAGAAAGTTAAGCAATCAGGCACATCTGATGAAATTGAAGATGCAGAGATGAACTTACAAATAGCTGTCAATGATAAAGACGATACAGCCAAATGGATGCATCCTAATGAAACTATTGAGAAACTGTCTCACATCCTCAATGTTCAAATTGAGAATTCAGAAGACCTGGATATTATTGAAATGACCAGAGAATTTATTTCAGATGCCGAAGAATCCCTATGATTCATTAATCAAAGACAAGAAGATGCAATTTTCTTTCAGTTAATCCAAACTGATGAACAGAAGTCTATTCTGACGACAATGAACCCAACAAAACCATATTCCATGAATCGCATCAGCTTGAACAAGTTCAAAATGATAACAACAATGATATACAATGTGAAGATGAATCAGTAGATGAAGGACAAGCTACTCCCGTTTCAGGATCTACTAAGTCAGTTAACATTATTCAACAGTGACTAAACGGGAAAGAAAAATTACTTCTCGAGACAGCCCGATTCCAACTATTCAGGAGGAATGAGAATTTGAAAAAGAAGTACGAAAGAAAATAAGCTAATTCAGAGGGTGCTGAATCCTCAATTGGAGAAATATATATATATATATATATTATATACGTGGAAATTGCTACCATACCCAATGAATACTCAAATAATTCAATCGTTAGCCGTCGGGCTTCAGTCTAGCCGCGAGCCGCCTTGTATTTTATGCAAGCAGTGTAAAGTCCACTAGGGGCAAGTTAATGCATACTTAATCTAGCATGAGGTTTGTTTCTTTGAAGCCCTGAAAATCCTATCACCCAAGAGAAAATAGCAAAAATGAAAATTCAGGCCAAATCAAATGCTGAAAAAAGTAAGATCAAATTGAAAGATTTGCGTGACAAGAAGAACAAATCTGAATCTTCAACAGTAAAGAAAACTATCCCTTGCACTTCTCATAAAAAAAATAACCAATGATGTAAAAATGGAAAAGACTAAAAGTAATGGAAAACAGAAAGAAAAGAATAAAGACAACAATGAAATACTTGATTCTGATTCTGAAACATATAATATATCAACAGACTCTAATTTTGATAATAATGATATTGATGAAAGCGACGACGATGATGATTCCTCCAATCAATCTGAGTCAAATGGAAATGATTCAGATAGTGAAATGTCTGAGAATGATTCATATAAGGATTTAGATGACAACTCTGATGACAACTCAGATGATAATTCAGATGATGACTCAAATGATGACTCAA
>Ga0209092_10002261_pt1 | contig 17783 bp, 13 predicted proteins | sample FraStrMetagenome_FD_187446 | JGI IMG/M metagenome (GOLD analysis project Ga0209092, IMG submission 187446) | Marine eukaryotic phytoplankton communities from Arctic Ocean - Fram Strait ARC3M Metagenome (SPAdes) (version 2) | ecosystem: Environmental > Aquatic > Marine > Oceanic | place: Fram...
CATGTGGTAAAATGCGTTGGCGTAATTCATATGTTTCTTTTGCCATTAATATATATATAAAAACATTACGCCAAATTACGTTTCAAACATTACGCGTAATTCGAATTACCACATGGACGGGCCTAAACATCGTGAAGTTTATTTTCTGACCTTGTTTTGAAGTTATTATTTGAATTTTTATTGAGTTTTTGTTTCAAAGTTTCTACCAGCTTTTTACGAATTTCTTCCGTGACTCAAAAGGAGTTTATGCGTTGATTAGGCATTGTGGAATTCCTCGAAACTCATATTAGAATGGACGAAGATTGCTATAACCAGTCTCTTTCGAGAACAAAAGTGATTTGATCGCTGCTGAAATGACATATCTAGATGTAATTCATTACAAGAAAATCCTCCAAATTTTGAAGAGCAGTATTATTGTTTTGGCTCATATTTTCTTACTATTTTAGAAAGCTTTATTATGTCAATTATGAAGTATTGCAATATAACCAAAATGAAGTGCACGAGAAACAATAAAAAACAGAGTGTCAGCATGATATGTATTGTGAGTGATATTATTTTAACCCTTTCTTATATACAATTAGTTCATTAATTACACTCTATCCTTGAAGCGCTTGTAATGTTATCCTTTTCTAGCAAAAAGGTCATACTCAAAATTTTCTCTGATGACAAAAAGAACGAGCTTATATAACTCATCTCACACACAAAGAATAAGCCTAGCAACTTTTAGCAACTAGCTTCGAAAAGCTAGAGATTTATCTATTGGCTTAGATGGATTCGAGTTTTGTTCATATCCATCCTCTCCATTTGTTTGAGTAAATTCTTTCGTGTTTCCTTCATGTGGTTCAAATGCAGACAGAAAGCATTGTTTTGAGACATTTCACCGCAAACGTAACGTTTGTATAGCCTTTCATGAAGATTGAGTTGTCTCCTGATAGCTTCCAAAGACGATTGGTCACAATCTTTCATAAGCTTCTTGTTTAATTCAAAAGATTTATTCACGTTAGTCTCTTGACTCAGTTTCGAAATCAGATCAGTGCATTGCTGAGATTTTTGCATTATTGAGGAAGTTTCAAAAATCATCATTAGGTTAGAGTTTACTCTTTGATGTGGTTCAATTTTTTATGTGCGTTTAGGCTTTTTTAAGCATAAAAACGGTGATGGCTCAATTCATCCAAACGTTTGTTTGTCAGGAATAAGAACATTGTGTATGTAAAATCATACTACGATGTACAATACCGTCTCACCTTCTGCTTGGGTTCTTTCCATCTATGGTGTCAACATTTTAATGCAATTGGCAATTTTTACAAGGAGTGTTCGCGGATTATAGCCTCATAGTACGACTAAAAGCTCTAAATATGTCCTTTGAAATTGCGATTAACGGCTAATTTCGTTAGTAAAATTTTTACCAATTGCGCCATAACTTGTGTTTGTTATCGCTCAAAACCTTTTCTTGACATCATACAAAAAATCATGTAGTTTATATATTTTGGGAAAAATAGTACAAATTTTCTTCGGGAAGATAGCAATTACATGTGACTGATCATGAATGGCCTACAGTTTATAATAGTTCAGAGTAGGGTAGAGGTATGGTATGATTTTACGTCTTAATGCTGTCAATGCACTGTTGCAGGCTCCAGACTTTCACTTCCCATCAGGTGTGCAGAACTAATCCGACAAAAGTAGGGACTTCTTAGAGACTCAAATTTCCTTTCACATGAATTTGTGGATGCATATGCATATGTGTGAAAGGTGCGGAACAGTAATCTCGGATTCCAAGAAATGAAGAAGGAATTGAAAAAATAGAGCAATATCCATTGCAAATGCAAATTTAAAATTTCAGATGGCCTGAACAATATATTTGGAAAAGATTCTAAAGTTTGAATATTGTTGTTGCTATGATATGGAGGAGATGAAAACTTCATTTGAGAAAAGAGTATATGGAATGAGTTTAAAATTGTAAGATAAATCGAAAGAGGCCTATTGTCTCATAAATTTTATTTCTTGTAAGTCTCAAATAAAAAATTAATTACAACAATGAATGACTCGATCTGCAATCTGCTTATGTAGTCGTCCAACCTGGGCACGATTCCTTGGAAGTTTTTTTTATTTAACATGAGCTCGTGCACGTCATTTTCGAATTTAATAGAATGTTATCACGGAATGGAAACATATGAGTATAAATGCGATGAAAAGAATATGATGTTCTATTTAGCCAGAGAAAACTTGGTAGATTAAAATACGTCATAAAAAGTTTATCCTTTTATTGATCGCTTCTTTCGTGCGTTAAAGAATGAATTCTTCCAAAGAAGAACCAACAGTATCATGTTACATACGATGGTTGTGACGAAGATGAAAATTGCAAAAGAAGCGCGTCCATTGCTATCCATGATTCAAAAAAACTTGAATCATGCATCAGCCATCATATATTCAAATGAATTTAAATATGCGTCAAAGGTCTACAGCTGAATAGGTTTTTGACTAAGTTAAACCGGCATTCAATATAGAGAGAGATCATGCAAAACTTCAATCTGACTTCAAACTTATATTGACCATTCATTAAATAACTTTGAAAAGTAGATTCTTGGCAGGCTCTAGAATTCATTATTGTCTTTTCTTACACGATGTTGATGATAGCATATTAAGGATCCATCCAGTTGCAAAATTATCTTTGCATGTTGTAGGCTTAGAATTTATCACTATTTCTTTATGTATAGATGTTGAAGCATTGTTTTTCTTGTTTCCTTCATTCCATCCAATCGTTGACAGAGAGCATTATCTTTTGGTATTTCTCCAGATACATATTTACTGTGAAGACGCTCATGTATTTCTAGTTGTTTTTTTAATGTGTTTAGCGTTCGCTGGTCACATTGGGAGTGCGTCCATGTTTCTTTGAAATCAGCCTGTTGACCAGCCATGAGATGGGGAAAGCATTCATAAGTATTTATGGCAGTGTTCACACTTGTTGCGTCAATATGAGTTCTGTCTCCTTCTTTTTCTTTCATAACATTGGAAGGACGTGCCATGCTCAAATGAATAGGGAGGACTGAACGAAGAGAAGACATACTTTGATCTGTTTTCGTAATATTTGAAACGATCATGAGATAAGTAGAGGGAAATGTTCTAGAGATTCACGAAATGAATTTGAGTGGAATCTAAGATACACCAATGACAGCATCATTGTGGTCATTTTCCTTTAAAAAAAAACATACATTTACTTAGGTAGTTGAAATTGTAAATATATCTATATATGGGGAGTTAATATGTATGTAGAAAATATGACCAAGAAAATAAAAAATTAAAATTATTATATCGAAAAATAAACACGTGAGCCAACTCATTCAAGCCGATTCTTATGTTGAAGAAAATTAAGGTTATATTGAACATAAACACAAATTTATACTATAATTGTAAGCAATGGGGGAGAAGTTTATCATAATCTTATTTCTTATTCTCGGACTAAATGCTCCAGCAAACTCTTTCACGAGATTTTATCATGGACGACACAAGTCCTTCAAATCGGTAGAAATTGATTCTATCGTGACATGTAAATCATTACAAAATGAGAATGGTATGGACACTAAAACATCTTCTTCAACTTATGAAAATTCAGATGCTTCATCGAAAGGAGTTGTGTCTTCTCTTACAAACTTTGTGAACTTTGTCATGGGGAATGATTCGAAAGAAATCTCTTTTAAAGAGGATGGTAAGGAATAAATTGTTTTGTCATGATTTGAATGTAATTGAGGAAAATAATGGAAAATTAAAACTCATCCCAAATATTCAGAAATACCACCCGTTTCCCCAAACGAGCTACTTGAGAAAATTAAAGAGGACTATGTTGATAGAAATTACTTGTGGACAGGAGATATTCATATTCCAGCTTTTGAGAAAGATTGCCGTTTCACAGATCCTACTTTGTCTTTCACAGGACGAGATCAATTTGTTTCGAACGTTCAAAATCTACGTCCTATTCTTGATGCATTGATGGAATCAACAGATGATCCAAATGGAATTTCATGCAAATCTAATTTATTGGAAATATCTTTGAATGAAGATGAAGGGTTTGTTCAAAGCAGATGGAATATGGTTGGCAAATTGGGTCGCCTCCCCTGGAAACCTAAAATTGACGTGATTGGGAAGACAAAGTTTTGGTATCGAGAAGTAGATAAGATAGAGGATTCTGAGGAAAATAGTACGAAAGGTTTTAGAGTTTATTTTTATGATGAAGCATGGGAGATTCCTGCTGGAGAGGCATTACTGCAATTAATTACTCCTGATGCATCAAAAACACTATAAACTAGATGATGAAAATAAACTTGCAAGCTAGATTTTCTTTCTACATTACCTGTGATTCTAATTTCCATGTAGGTGAAGCAATAGATATTACATTTATGTCCATGTTATGATAATTCGTCCTTGGATATGTGAATTATCTCTGCTGTCTAGAGAAAAACAAAAATAATAATAATAATTTCGCATTTTTTTGAAAACCATCTTTTACGTTACCTCAATACATCTTGCGTAGATTCGAGACAAAAACGTCAAAGAAAACAAACGAGCATTCCGTGTGTATCATAGGATTGTTTAAAATCTCTTTCAACAAGGAAGATGGGGAATGATAGTAAAGAACTCTATTCAAATGCGTTAGGATCAGCAACAGCAGGAGTCATTAGCCGCATTTTCACACATCCACTCGATACTATAAAAGCTAAACTACAAGCTCCTCCACAAGCTCCTCCACAAACTCCCACAGCATCAAAATTATCGAATGCAAATTTATTTACTCCGTATAAAGGACCTTTGGATGTTCTACAAAAGACTTCCAGATCAGAAGGCATCCGTGGTTTCTATAGAGGGTTTGGAGCTATTTTAGTTGGAGGAACACCTGGAACCATACTGTATCTTTGTAGCTATGATCTAATCAAAAAGCGACTTGCCTTAGATAATAAAGCCAAAAGTCCTTCTCTCATTTCCAACAATGAGTTTTTAATACACTTCTCATCTGGCATGCTTGCAGAAACAATTGCATGCTTAGTATATGTACCTGTCGATGTAATCAAGGAACGATTGCAGGTCCAACAAATACCATCAACAGATTTTCGAGCATCATGTCAAGCTATACCATACAAAGGAAGCTGGGATGCATTAAAGAACATTTTGCAAACAGAGGGGATTAATGGTATATATAAAGGATATGGTGCAACTTTAGCTTCCTTCGGTCCATTTTCGGCTTTGTATTTTGTGTTTTACGAACAATTAAAACAAAACACAATAAGTAGATTATCTCATGCTAGTGATGAAGCACCAGAAAAAGTGGAATTACCGTTCCATCACTTGATATTATGCAGTGCAAGCGCAGGTGCATTAGCGTCATGGCTTACATCACCTTTGGACATGGCAAAGCTTAGGCTTCAAATTCAAAGAGGAGCAAATGTATCTCACAACAATCAGAATCTGGCTTACAAAGGAATGATCGATTGTATACGAAAAAGCTACATTGATGGTGGCATCGCAGGAACGTTTAGGGGTGCTGGGGCTAGAGTGCTTCACTTTACACCTGCAATGGCAATAACAATGACATTTTACGAAAAATGCAGGAGCTTCTATGCTGGTCATCTTTGATCAAGTAGACTCTTTATCTTAGGCTAAATTGTGGACTAAAGAAAAACTATGAACTAAACACACTTAATAGAATATGATTTTCGATATAGCGGAGTTTTTATGCAATTTAAATTACACAGTACAGAGCTAATTGAGTCTTTCAAAGTATCTATGCTATTGCCTAAATAAAACTTGGATTTATGAACGGCTTCTAGACCTTCCCCTTTTACGAGGTCGCAAGTTCGATCTTGATTGTGACCTCGACCGCGATCGAGAAATAGATCTTGATTGAGATCTAGACCTGGACCTAAATTCGGATGGTGATGAATAAGATCTCGACCTTGATCGAGATTTTCTGCTTCTATTCCCTCGTTTATAATTCTTTCGCTTTTGATTTTTTCGACTGTCATCAGAAGATAGGGATGGTGAACAACTCTTTTTCCTCTTTATGGATGATTTCGTATGTTTTGCGCCATGTCTGGGGGTATCGTCATTTGTATTTAAGTCTTTGTGAGATGATGAAGACTTATGTGCAGATGGAGATGGAGACCTATTCGAACGAGATTTTTCTTTCTTGTTTGATGGCGATTTTGAATGTAAGCGAGTTTCAGAAGGAGAACGGTGTCGATCACTAAAAGACTTTTTCTTTTCTAAAGCTGAGATCGATTTCTTTTTTCCTTCACTGCTTTTACCTTTATTTTTCTTTCCACGGGATGAGGGACGAGAGTAGCTACTTGAACGAGTGCTTCTACTACTATAGCTGCCGGAACTTGATCCAGATGATCTTCTGGTGAAGCTGTCACTCCTACTTCTATCTCTTCGTCTGTTTTTGGTTTTACTTCTTCCTCTTCTACTTTGATATGATCCAGAATATGAGCTAGACCCTGAAGATGACGATGAGGAATAGCTCCGGCTGCTGCCACTATCACTATCACTATAGGAGTAAGATCCAGAACTTCTACTGCTCCCGCTGCTGTAACTGCTACTAGAATAGGATCGAGATCTGCGATGTTCCTTTGATTTTGCGTTATCCTTTTCTTTACTCTTTGATTCATTGTCATTTCCTTTAGCTTTATTCTTTAAACGTTTGGCTTCCGCTCTTTGTTTTCTTATCTCCATCTTCTTTTGCTTTTTGAGAATTTTTTCTTCTTCTTTTTGTTTCTTTTCATTCAAAGCTTTACGTTCCATCTTTTTCTTTTCTTGCAGTTCGCGATCAAATGCAGCCCCTAAACACAAAAAATATTATGAGCAAGAAGAAGCAAGTATAAACAGAGATAATCATTGGACATATTCGCATTGATAACGTACCCTCCACATATTGATCTTCACGGATACCTAGGGCACGACGCATTTTCCAATTCTCATCCTCTTTGTTTACAGCTTCAAAGTGATGATTTGTCTCATTTCGCTTTCTATGGTGATTTCCATGTCTACACTGATCTCTATGACGCCTATCATCGTATCTATCTCTATTCCAACGAGAATCATAATCACGTCTATCTCTTCTACGATAATTATCGTAGCTGTGATGGCGCCCTCTGCTATTTCGGTCATAATCTTGATGCTTTGAACCTCTAGACGAGTTTTCTTTATCAGCGACAACAATTCGATTTTCGCTTTCAATATTATTCTCGTCTTTCGAAGTGTTTTCGTTCGAAGTGGCTTGTTTAATTGCCACTATAGGATTATTTTCATCTTCCTCTCCTTCTTCTTTCTCCTTACTCTTTTCAAGTTCCATTTCTCTTTGCTTTTGTTGTTCCTTTTGGCGCTGTAACCTTTTTCTTTCATATTCCTCTTGAGCCTTCCAGCGCATCTCCTGAAGCCTTCTTTCCTTCTTTAATTCATCTTCGATTTCTACATCAGTCATCCGTCCGTCATCTTCTAGTTGATCACGTAATTCCATTAATCGAATCTCAAACTGTCGTTTTTGTTCATGTTGAATAATTTCATGATTTGGTGTTTGTTGCTTACGTTGATTCTTCGTATTGGATCTATTCGACCTACCTTGTTGATGGAGTGGATGATTTTGATTTTCTTGAATTCGGTATCGAGTGCTGGAGGGACGAACATAGCTGCGATTCCCTTGTACATGTCCGCTTGTGGCTGTACCACGAACTGTCGCTAGACCTACTCCATTGTACATGTTATACAATAACTTCTTTCAAACGCACAGGTGCGATAGATATGTAGTGCTTATTCACCGTAGTTATCTTCGAGAAAGATTTGACTCAAAATGCTTGTGAATATTTATTGCTAATGCCTAACACGATTAGTAAGGACTCTAGGGATTCGCTTGAGAAGAGACGATCTTTTTTTCAGGAGGATTTTATATCATATTCAACCCAACGCAGCAGCGGCCGATAATAATAAGAAATCATTCAATTTTTTCAGGCCGTAGATTCTTCATTTCTAATTCCGTAGTAAAAAACTAATAAATAGGTTTACTGCATACGTGCGTATGACATCGATCGAAATGTTTTCTGCTGATCAGCAAAAGATTGGATTTTGCATCATGATTGCTGCTGATCCCAAAATATTGAAAACATCTTCGAAACTGCTAATTTTTAATAAAGAATACAATCCGAAAAAGATGATCAAAAATTTTAATTGGAAAGGATATCTTCATTTCCAAACCTATGGAAATACCATAGAATGAGAGTCGCTGTTTTGATGGTTTTTCTCTCCAAAGGGGCATGATTCACCATTGACACCCTTGTTTTTTAATTTGCAATGAGAGAAGTTTCATAAAAATGGCACATAGTGAGTATGTAGTTAGTTGAATGATCGTCTGATTTGATCTCGTTTTGAATACGAGTACTTTATTGATGGTGCATTTTCATTTTTTTCAACTCATCTGGGTCACGATATCGAAAGATTATTAGATGGTGAAAAGATATAGTGTCATGAAGTGAAAATACATTGATTTCGAACACGCACGAAAATAACTTTTCATAAAACATACTAATATTAGAATTCAGCATCTATATAAAAATAAGCACATTTGCAAAAAAAGTTCATGTTACAAATGAGCACTTTTGTTGAATTTTCATTTTTGACTCAGTGAAACAGCAGATAGTGGAAACAATCAAGAAGAAATAGCCTTGATGAAAATACGGAATGAAAATTCAAACAAAAAGAACATCGCGATCTATGCAAAGCTAAAGAAAGTGATTGGATCGTGCTTACTTCGAATGCTTTCTGGAGTTTAATCCTTATTAGAATTGAGTTAGATTGTGCATCATGTCAACATGCCTTTAATTTTTTTATATAGGTTACTTGCACAACTTATACAAAGAGGACTTCGAGAATTCAAATATACATTTCATTCTTTGACAACTGAAAACATTTGTAAGATTATACAAAAACAGCAAATGTTGACACTTTCAGTTAAATAGGCGTATGTTCGCTCGTTTTTATTGGTGAAGTTTTCGGTTCACATCGGTAAAATTTTCACTGAAAATATGTATGGAAAATATTTGCCGACTCCGTGATACCAGCCAAGATGATCTCTGAGCTTTGAAATTTGTGCTACCGTACCGTACAGGAGTAATTCAAATCATGACCCAGATAGATTCATTCGAGTCACGAAAGATGTGCCTCATCATCGATATCTAGTTCTTGTGAGCACTTTTCAAAGATGTTTTTGATTGCAGAATGTCAGGAAGTTCCTTCATTTAAATCCAGATGCAGCTTCATATTTATTTTCACGTATAATAATTAATTGAAAGAAGTTTGATTTTCGTTTGAGATATATAATGTTACGGTACCTGTTTCTAATAACATAGTCAAAGTAATTTAGTCGAGACGTCAATTAACCGTCAAGTCCAAACTTTGACGCTGAGTTTCGTTCATTCTAGAATTTCTTACAGAAACGTAAGAGATGACGCATTCAATTATCCCATGAAATCCGCTGCGGGAACTTAACATATTTCTTTGAATGGAGTCATCAATCGCCAAAATTGATGGCAGTCATGGTATAGGGCTTCCATGCATCGTCGTACTATATTCGTTAAATTCTGAAGAATTAGAATTGTTACGTAACTTTTGCAAAGAACATCCTCGGAGTTTAGTTGGTATTTAAGAATTAGTGTCTTGGTAACCGGGAGTGTGTACTTCTCGTCTTCTATGAATTTCGTCGCCAGGCATCAGAGGCTACTAGAGTAAAAAACAGTATAAAAATGAATATGTACTTTTATTTAGGTACCTGCGTATATGGTATACCAGAAAGTGAAGTTTTGTTTCAAGTTATTTTGATTCAATCAAAAGTGATGACCTAATTCCACGAACTACTTCTTCTACGTATAAGCAAGAATAATGTCATTCCTTATCGGACATCATCAGTAGAGTAAAACATAAGTGTCATGCTCATATTTCAGTCGTGAGTAACATATTCATAGGTGATTCTACTCCAACGAATTCTCTACTCCGCCAATTATCACAAAATTCGTTAACCATCACTTTCAAAAATCCAAACAAACTCAATCCCAAAAATTGTGCATCTATCAACCATGTTGCGTCTATCTTCCCCTTTAATAACAAAACTTGTAAAGGTTAGTGCGCCTAGAGCACCTTATCGAATGTTTTCTTCGCATAATGCTGTACAAAGGCTCCGCGACGTCTTCGAAGAATACAGGCTAGCAAAGTAAGTTAAATTAGAGCGATCTGACGATTTTGCTAAACTCTGTTTGAACATGAAGTAGTAGATATGGTTTCAATATTTTATTCGCTAAAGTGGATCTAACTTTCTATTTCTTGAATTTTTTTATATCTTGCTCATCAATTTCAATGTACACAGCTACGCCCAGGAAGTCCCCAGTCGTTTTCAAAAGGAACTCATTAAAGCAGCTGACAAAGGAAAGAGTGGATTTATGACAGTAGAAGACATTCAGGCTTTGCTTCGTAACATTGGAGCGGAGGCAGAAATTACAGCAGAGGAACTTGAGATCGTTTTAAGTGAAGCAGGTGCAACAGGAGAACAAAAAGTCTTGCCTGTTGAAAAAATGGTTCAGCTATTGCGTTAATCTAAGCTACACAAAGCTAGCAGATGAACTCATCGCCCATGTAAGCGACGCAAAAGGCACTAGAATGTAACATAGATATTCTGTAAAATTTAAATATTTAATATTTTGACTAACAAACTGAATTTATTAAATGTAAAATGATAAAAATTTTATTTGGCTGAGGAAAAAGAGACATCACATCGACGAGTTCAGTTCAACTATCTTTTGAGAACGATCCATATCTCGGGTAAGCATCATGATAGTGTTCAAAGACAATTGAGCGGCATATATAGGCTTATAAGGAATTAATTGTCATGATAATGGAAATATTTTTCAATCATACTTTTACATTTTTATATCAGCAGATTTCCTTTGAAGATCTTCTTCATATAGCTCGGGTTTTTGTTTTATGTTCCCCCTGGTGAATTTGCACTTCATTTCAGCACTATTTATAACATGTTTTGTAAAAAACACAAAAAAAATCATCCATCTCTAGAGAATGTGATCCATTTTCTGTTTGTATTGATACGTTCTTTATTTGCTTCATGCTTAGTCTGGAGCATCCAAATAACACATATTCCTTACATATAGTACTCAAACCATAGGTCGACATATGAGATAATAGATCCAATTTTTTGACATCAAATAGAGTCTACAATTCTTCGAATTGCCTTTGTAATGGAATTATGCCGACGTGTTCAAAGAATGCATTTGATCTTGCTTCTAGAGGCTTCTCATATTTTTGTACACATGTTTTTATAAGGTAAAGTCAAGCACGAGAAAGCTCACCCAAAAATGTTCTTCAGAAGCTAATTAATAAATTATGTACGTGCATAGGAAAGGACACTTTGCGGAAAAAAATAAAAAAGAGTGTATCAAGAGAACTGCTGTGTCAAAAACGATATGAATTATCCTCTTTAACTTTGAATCTTCAGGTCATAGAAAACCCAAATTTTGTCACATTTTTATCAATAACATCATCATTCACCACCATAACTACAGAGTACGAATATAGATTCATTCCACATTGCATCTTATCGTTTGAATTTACAATGGACATCATTCATTAAATTTAATACGATAAAAGAATATTATATTCCAAACAACATGACGAAAGAAAGGATACTAATTTTTCCTTTTTCTCTTGTAAGTTATTAGGTTTTAGCTTAAATCGTTTTGCAGCTCATTCGAGTAATTCAATCAAAACAATAGAAGATCGTGTTTTTACGTGATATGTTGTCAAGATCTGTTGGATTTATCATACCTTAGACATTCTTTTAGATAACATCCTATCTTCCTCAAGCAAACACTACACATTACTTATTTAAATAATATAGCGTTTCTTTGAGGTGTGCGATCATCTAATTTTTGATTTACGGTTTGCATCTTATACTTTTTATATTAAAAGAGCATATAGAAAGGCTAATTTATATGGGACTGTCGCTATCAAGATAATTCCAAACATAAACATTTATTTTTTTATACAATATACAAAACTAGATTCTGATAGTCCAGTGCCAGTGATGCATTCAATCATGAGATACCATTATGTGTATAGGATTTCATTTCAGGTACTTCCTCCATTCTAAAATTGAACGTGGTAAATCAAATTGCCAAAATACAGGAATGAACTTCCAATGGACTTGTCAAATAGGAATACAGGTTTTCTTATGCTTTTTCCAGGCTGTTTTCTGACATTCTCTATCACAGTACATCACTTTCTTACACCTTGCGCATCTCTTCATCTTTTCACCTATGGTAGACTCTTCTTTACCACAATTATCGCACATATTGATCGTACTACCTTGTCCTTGCATGAAGCTCGAATCATTCGGTCCCTTATATATAAAATCAGAGGATCCTGTCCAGTTACCAAAATTATGATCACTGCTGTCTGGAAAACCCATGAAGGAACCCATCATTCTTTTTTTATCACGTTCGTGTGCAATTGTGTGTGCACTCACCCTAGAATCTCTAAAAAAGACAATGGTATCATATATTTCATTCAAAGAAAAGTTGGGTTTAAACTTCATACTAGGACTAAAGGAATAGTCAGGTTCTATCCGTATGATGACAGCCGGTCCTCGAATACTACCCCAAGTTGGAGGTCCACCTACCATAGCTCCTCCAAGTCCATACATGGAAAACGATTTCGTGGCAAGTTCATTGACTGGGGACTTTTTATCCCCATAATCAAAATATATATATAGATCTTTATATTCAGAATATTTAGAATATCCAAAGAGTCCTTGAGGATTTTTCCATTGAAGTACGGATGATAGCCTTTCTTTTTCCATGAATTCATTCGAGTTTTGAATGGTAGTTCCTGGAACAGGAAGAACAGACGAAAACTGAATTGCAGCTCGAATTCTTTCTTCCGAGTCCGATAGTTTGATGGGTTCGATTATTACACACTGAGAAGAATTCATGATGTTTTTATGTTTAGGAGAACATCGATTGTTGGATCTTTGAAAAAGATACTTTTTCAAAGAAAAAATGACACCAAGTTGAGTCTAATAAATAATGAATAGGTACCAGCAGGAAGCACGGTGTCATCTACGTCATGGCGAGTGTGGAATGATTTAGTGTAGAATGCGTACCGTATAGTACAAGCAGACAGCCTTTGAATTAAAATTATTTTGGGATCGCCTTTTTATGACATCATTATTTTTGAAGTTTGATCATTAAGATGGGGGGAGCACTTCAGCATCAAAAGAAGTTAGTTGTCGCATCATTGACGATCCTATGCCATCTTTCGAGAAACTGCAATTCATTTACCTTTTCTACCCCTTCTACACGTAAATGGAAATCTTTTCAAAATCGTAGAGCTTATTCTTTCCAATATAGACCAAGAAAAAATCATCTCAACATGGGAATCATGGACCAAATAAGCTCTTTTTTTGAGAGTCGCTCCGAGGATTTTGTTCCGATGGAATCCATGGATGATAAGTTTGGTCCTCCTGTAGTACTGCTCTTTGGCATGCCAGATGGAATCGAAAATGAGGAAATTAAAGATATGGTTTCAGATGGAGCTCCTCTTGCAAGCTCAACGGAAACCGGCATTCAGGTGAAAAGAATTTGTGGATCACCCTCTAACTTAAAATGGATGGAATTATCAATGAAAGAAGCATTAGAACATTGTATAGACGATTTTGTCGATGCACCTGCTAAGTTGAATACATCATATAATGTACAAGTATCTACTCTGAAAAATAAAATAGAGGAAGACTCTGCTACAGAAGATGAGGAATTATGGAAACCTAGTTGTCCTGTGATATATTGCAGCGGACTTTCTAACAAGGAGACGATGGCAATATATAATATTCTTGCAAGTGAGATTTATGAAGAGACTGGTGGTATGGCTCGCGCCGCTTGTGCGAAAGCAGTTCCTCCTGCTATGGAAAAACCTGTCATGCAAGTAATAACTGAAATTGCAGGAGATCATATGGAAGCTATAGAAAATAAAGATTCATCTTAGAAAAAATTGATTCTATGTCATCTCATTATGGACATAGGATCGTCCATATTTAATTTGTATTTAAATTATTAGCATTAGCATTTATGTCAAAGGTGTGCCTCAATCAAATGAAGGTCTTCAAAGTAGTTTTTTCAATTAATATTTCTTGACTTTCTCCATCCTCGTTCTGCTATTTTTGTAACGACTTTTCAACACTCTTCTCAACCTCTAAGATCTTCATGCAAAAGTTCAAACATAACACAAAACATTCTTCAAACAAAGTTTAATTATGAACAGCAAATTCGTGAACAAGATTCATCATCGAAATATGAACCTGCAATGAAGAAGAATAGAGAAAAAATAAAGAGCATCGAGAAACTACTAATTATCAGTAAATTCTCGATCATGTTAGAAATAAAGCAATGCAATCAGAATCAAATTAGATAAACACGAAAAATGCAAACTTAGCGTATCTGTGACATTTTTCCTGCAAAATTTCCCAAGGCAAATGAGTCATTTTTACTTCTTGATGGAGGCGATCCAAATATATCCCAAAATCGGAGGGTTTCATCGGCAGCTGCAGAAACAACGCATGCTCCATCTGGACTTTGCTCCATGTGCAGCACCTATTCGAAATAAATAATGCAGAAATTGTGAGGCCATCGACTTCAAATGTTTTGGTCTATAAATGAAATATATATACACTTACTCTGGCAGTGTGACCTGTGAATTCCTGAATTTTTGTCATTCCAGGATATTTCCATAAAATGAGTTGATTTTCTGAAAATCCATGAGAAGAGCATAGTTCTTTATTATGTTTGGACCACAGCAAAGAGCACACTTGAGATCCAGTATCCACAGAATTTAACATAGCCCCTGAGTTGGTGTTCCAGAATTTAATCGTCCTATCTGCGGTCCCTCCTCCACTTGCCAAAAGTCCCCGATGAAAAGGACACCAGCCCAGCGCTTTCACTGCTGCTTGATGATGTTTCAACAATAATCTTGGTGATAATGCTCCACCATTATTATGGCTAGAATTATTCCTTCGAGACATAGCTGCATCCCATAAACACAAGTAATTTTCATTGCCACCACTGGCTAGAGTTGTACCATCATCATTCCATTTGAGACCACATACTTCTTGTGTATGACCTGCATATGTTGAGACTATATGATTCCTGGATCGTAGATCGTGTTGAATTATGAGTGAATCTCTGCCACCGGAGGAAAGATAATTTTGGTTCCATGAAAGTGAACCAACACGAGCAGAATGTCCATTTAGTGTTCGAACTGGTGTAAGTGCCTCAGCATCCCAACTTCATTATTTGAAAGGGTATTTTTTTCACAGTACGATAATGCAATTATTAGCAACAGAAATAAACGAAGTTATTCTTATAAAATAAATGCGGAAGATATGCTTACACTTGAACGGGAGAATTATTAGTTCCGACTGCAATCATATGGTCTTCACCAGGATTCGATGACCAAGAAACACTTGTTACAAAATCACCTTCTTCCTGCAACGTCAATAGATGATGAATATCACCAGAATCCGCATTCCAAAGGTATACTCTTTGTCCCAATGCAACTGCCAGGATATTGTTGGCGCCCCAAGTAACTAAATTCAAGTAATAGTCATCAACAAGCTCTGGAGCATCTAAAATACGGGATGGTGTAGTAGGAATTTTACGTCCGATTTTTTTGGCCACCGATCGAAAGCCATCATCCTCAAATATTGAGAATGGGTCTTGTAAATTGAAATGATCGTTTGAATGGGAAAATCGTTCGGATGCTGATCGATGAAGCACACGAAGTTGATCGTGTGTGTAAGGATCTCTAGTGGGCGGAGAAGGTGTAACAATGTTAGACGTAGAAGAGAATGTATGCCTAGGTGTGGATTGAGATGGCGTTTTAGAGTTTGAAAGTGATCGAGATGATGTCCGGGAACCCTTAAATGAGAGCAATCTTCCCAAATGACCTGGGCCTATGCTATCAGATGGGTCCTCATCATCTGCTTCCGGTGAGGGTGCGTAAACAAGATCTGCTCCAAGTGATCTAGTAGAAAGATTTAAATTATCTTCATCTCCCTCAATATAAGAAGAAGTGGACCTTTCCAGAGAAGATGGAAGAGATCCATTGGAAGTATTCAAATCTCTTCTAGAACCATTTGAATGGGAATCAACATTCCCACCACTACTTTTTCTGATTTTTTGTGAAGACGATTTAGAAACATCTCCAAAATCATCCATAGGTAGACTCAACAGGGCACTTCTCATACGTCTTCGAAACTCAGTCTCTAGAGGAGTTAAAGTATCACCATTTGATCGGGTCCTCGAAGAATTCGATGGAGGGGTAGATCGAGAATTTGTGTCCCCATTTTCTTCGCATTCGAAAAATTCCCTTTCTGCTGCTTTTCTCCTTTTTTCTCCTGAAAGGACACTGGCTCGGCAAAGATCAACTCGAAAATTGGATCGGTCTGGGATGAATCGATCTGATATTCCATCGTAATTCTTGGAAGGTGCGACAGATGGTGAAAGTTGCATTCTCTTTTTAGATGATGGAGAAAAGATTGAACTAGAAGAGATCGATCCCAATGATTTTCCTCGTGAAATCCCTCGAACTGGTGTGGTAATATTACGTTTTGGACTTGATTGAAGTTTCACATTAAGAATTGGAGAGCTTCTTTGATAACTATTATCCATAACATTTCGAAGACTGTTTAGGTTATCCCTACTCTCACTTTTCATTGTTAGATCTCTCATTTTTATTTGAGTTTTATTATGCCTTCTTTAGTGACTTTGGAAAATGAATTCGTGTAAGATTTTCAATGAAAACCTCTCTCCTCTTTATTCGAAGGAAAAATTTCCAATTTGTGATCAAAGGATAAATCTCCCCATGTGTACAAAATAAATACATGTGCCTTCCATCAAATTTCATCTTCCGTATCTTTTGTACAGATATTTCTACCTACATATTTTTATACTATCGCAAAAAATAAATGTGCATACGCATGAATATATAATTCCTCTAAGAATTAATTCGAAAAAGTAGAAGAAAATAACGTCAAATTTTATTGTAATTAAGGTGATCGGATTGAGGGAACCACTGATCTATGTGATAAATAAAGTAATATGATAGGGACGATTTCATTTTTAGACTCAAATTTCGTGCAATCCTTTAGTTGTGAAGATATGTAGCTGCCTCATTTTAAAATTGACTTCTTTCATTTTACTGAAGCAAGCATTGGTTGAAATTTAAAAAAATACATTCTAATATTCTATTATCGGAATCACTTGAATGATTGAATCAAATTCAATCTTAGATTTTTGAATCGATTCTATCAATCAAATAGTAGTAATGAAGTGATGAATCATCAGAAGAACATTTCATTTTCATCCATTTATGTTCATATGGTAAAGAATGCATTAATAGGAAAAAATTTAAACTTATAGTCTTCTTACCTTTTAAGCGATCTCAAAACCATTCTTTTTCACAACTTGGATGCATTGTTATATTATGGTTACGGTATAGTTTGTTTGTTTGTAATGATATATTTATAGTGTTATCTTAGGCAATGCTCTGTGACAGACTCAACAGTATAAGACCATACGATTTAACATTGATGAGATGAATATTTTTATTCCAGCATGCTTTCGCTAAGTTTAGGAGGGGTTTCAATGATAAGTCAGATGCAATAATCAATAAATTTCTACCATCATTACTGA
>Ga0209092_10002263_pt1 | contig 17774 bp, 9 predicted proteins | sample FraStrMetagenome_FD_187446 | JGI IMG/M metagenome (GOLD analysis project Ga0209092, IMG submission 187446) | Marine eukaryotic phytoplankton communities from Arctic Ocean - Fram Strait ARC3M Metagenome (SPAdes) (version 2) | ecosystem: Environmental > Aquatic > Marine > Oceanic | place: Fram...
ATCCTTGCGATTATGACTCGATTGATCAGTTTGCAAAAATATCTGGAAAGCCTCACTTTGACTTTGTGACCAAGATTCTAGATCCAAATGATCAGTCCATTGCTCCTTACCAAACTTGGATGGATTCGAAAGATGGTGATATCGACAAAGTCTCCGATGATGATTGCACGAGCACAGATGATGACTCTAATTGTAGAAGTGATGATGATGATGATGATGATGATGATGATGATGATAAAGGTCATAACGGTGATGACAATGATGGTGGTGATGATGATGATGACTGCGCCAATTGCATAAGCATTGGTTTTTCGCATGGTTTTCGTCTTAATTTGTATGTTTGTGTTGTAATTACAACATTCTTATGTGCACTGCTATTTTAAATGGCATTCATTTGAATCTCTGCTTTATTTGTTGTCATGGAGGTCCGTGCAATGAACAAAGATTATATGAATACATCATATGACCTCCATTTTGTCCGTAATTTGCTACAAGTCTTTGTGAATAAATTGAATGAGCAAAGTCAATACAAGTGAAAAAATCTATACTGATGGTATGGCTTATATTCATGACGAAAGTCTTTTCTCATATCAACTAAAATTAATGTTGTTTTTTAAATCATTCTCCATTCAATTTTCTCGAAAAGATGATGTACAATCTTTGAAAAAGATCTTAAATGAGTGTTTATAAATTCCTTATTTTACATTCCTACTTTTATTTCCACAAAGGCGTCGCCCTTCGTTTTTACTTTTAAATGTTATTCCTCTGACACTGGAACCCCTCCTTGGACCAATGATGGATCCATTTTTAAAAGTTCATTCGCAACACTAATGGGTGCTCTATCGCTGCAAAGCGCTAACATAAATGGATATAATAGAGTTGACGTGTCTACCTTAGAAATAGAATCAGGAGCTGCATGAACTAGGTTCTTGATATTATTAGTATTTTTTCCTTTACCACTCTCTATAAACAAAGCCAGTGGTAGCTTCGAATCCTTATTCGTCATTCTTGCTGCACGGGGATACTGTCGGAGAATGCACTCTGTTAAGTATTCAGAATGCCATCCATTATGTGATACCGCCAGATGAAGAGGGTAATTTCCAGAAGCATCTATTTTCTTATTTTCGTCAGGGATTAGCTCTACGAGAAGAACTACAAATATGCACGGCGTTTCTTTATACCGAATCGCCTCGTGTAATGGCAACCAAGATTTTTGTTTACGGAATTTTCGGTAATGCATATTTCTTTCTCGAGAAAGTGATGCTTTCAATAAAAGAATAAGGATTTCTTTCACTTTCAATAAAATCTTATAATCCTTATGATAAGAAAGAACATTTGCAAAATTCCCTTTGTTCCTTTCTCGAATTTCTTCCAATCGATCTTCCCATAAACGAAAAAATATTTCACATGGAGTTTCACCATATTCATCTGGATATCGTGAGTTGACGGCATTAGGATATAACATCAAAATTTTTTTAATAATGAAAGGATTTCTTTTCTTCAAAATTGCTTTATGGATGGGAGCTTCTCGGTCATTTACTTTTGTGTGGGGCGCAACGTCTAATAAGAAACCATAAACATGATCTGAACCTCCACCATTATAAGCCCATCGCAATAGTGATCTATAATCTGCCTCCATTGCCAGTTGACCGTATATGAAATGGGTGGATCTAATAATATTCAAAGGTGCATTCCTCATGCACAATGCGGAGAGAATATCGCCGTTACCATCATTAAAAGATTCGGGATGTCTGTTTGTCCCTTCCCGATATTCATGTAACCCGAAAATATCCGAACTGTTAAGGAGTCCCTCTACTCTGACCCAGTTGGCCTGATTGATGGCAGACCATAAGACATCCATTGATAATTCTCTACATGTGGACATGTTTCACAATTGATGAGAGTGATAGTGAAATTGCTACTAATTTTGCAAATGATGTCGTCGGAATATGGGCCATATGACCTGTTCATACAATCTTTTTGAACCTGCTTAAGCGTAGGACTCTAATTCCAAGTTGAAGTCTTCTGTCTAACAGTTGGATGTAGACATCACTCTTTTATTATGATAAAAATGAAATATACCTCTAAATATATTTTAAGTATGTAAGAAACTTTACCGTTACAAGTTCCTTCGCTTCTTTGGCTACCGTGCTGTACCGTACAGTTTGTTTGTAATGGTATATTTATATTGTATTAAGTTGGCGATGTACTAGGACAGACTCCATAATTTCAATTTGTTCGGAATAAACATACATACTAATATATATGGGAAGAGAGTAGGACGTAGTTCCAAGTTCTGGAATTTTGAAATCAGAATCTAAAAAATGTTCGTAGGATCAGAGCTTACATCACAAAAAAGAATTTGTGTTCAGGCTAAATATGGTCAACGGGACCAGACAACTCCTAAATTAACTAATTAATTTTAGATCAAAATTTACTCAACAGCAGAAATTCTTAAGTAAATTTAGTACGTACTATTGTTTCTAATCATGTCACACGAGCGGTTTCATATATTCAATTATGAACAACAAACAAATTTCACTGGAAAGCAATGTTTCTCCAAGTCGTTCTAGAAAGGACCCCATGTTACTCATAATGCACTCCGCAACATCAAGTTAGTGGTATATCTTATCGATCAAAACCCCAAACCTAATAATCAGCACATATATTTTATCTGAAGAGGAAAAGTAATTTAATAGATATTTATACATGCAAGATTCATAAGAATTCATTAATTGGTAACTTTTATTATCACATATGCAATTGCATCAATTTACATTCATTGAATTATATGCTCGTGAACACAAAACATACAAAAACTCTACTTCACAGACAAAAAAGCCAAACGATGGTGGTCTAGCAGGACTTGAACATGCAACTTCCCGTAGGAAAGCCAAACATCCCGATGGTGGATCTTTGCTACTATCCCACCATCGTTCGGCAATTATTAGATTAACTTTAAATATGTAATACGTATGCTGCTGATGAGCCAGACACGAATAATTTTAATAAGATCAACAAAAGGTGTTTCAATAAACGTGCTGTAGTTTAATCAAATAGATCTTGATGTACGTCACGATCTTCTAATTAATTTTGTTTAAAAAACCATACTAAGACATTTCGGGCAATATAAAATGAGCTAGCTGACATTTTAAGTATTACCCACCGCTTGAACAAGTCTTGAAATAATAATAAGTACACATCTAATGCTTGAAGCAGCAGTGGAGAGAAATTTGCATGTAAAAAATGTGCATTGTAAGGCTAATCGTAGGCCGGAGATGGACAGAGACTTTGAAGCGTATCAAAGAACATCCTCATGAAATTATTTCGCACGAATATCATGATACCAGCACTCTTCATCTTGCATGTTCCTATCAGGCACCATTAGAAATTATATCTGCTATGGTTGCTCTTCATCCAGAGCTCATTTTGGTTCAAGAAGCAAGTTTTCATTACACACCTTTACATATAGTTAGTCATTGCTACGGACTTGGTTTCCGAGCTCAAAGCCAGCGAGGTAGCATTTACGAAGTAGAAGTTATGAATTGCTTGCTCAAGGCGTGTCCAGACGCTGTAAGGATAAAGACTACACGAACAGGTTGGATACCCTTGCATGTTATATGCGGACAAGATGATATACCCCTGTCAATTATGAAACTCCTAGTAGATGTTGATCCAAATACCTTGCATTTAGAAAATACTGGTGGGGTCACTCCAATGCAAATTTTGTGCAGCTCTTTCTTGATGAAACTCATGGATGATTCTGATGGTGTCATATATAGTGCTCTAGGCGACGATGAAGGTGAAGGTAAATTTTCAAGTTTAGAATCAATGAAGCCACAGCAAATAATTTTACTTTTAAAATTCAAAGGAATAGACCCTGAGAATTTATCATCGATACCGTTATGGGATAAAATACAATATGCTACAAGAAAATTATTTGCTCACAACTTCTTAAAGACACCGCACAGCTTCGCTCCAATTTTGCATTCTATTGCTGGTACGAAAATACTCAGAGATATTGTATCATTGAGTCTTTCATTATATTCTTCTCAGCTTAAATTTTACTGTCAAGAAGGGTTTCTTCCGCTTCACGTGGCGATTCTCACAAATGGATGTAAATGTGGGGAGAAATTGAAAGAATCCAAACATCAATGTAAATGTTTTACTCGTTTGAATCCTATCGATTTAATAGTTTTAGCAAATCCAGAAACAGTTCGATACCCATTTAAAGACAAACAACATAGAGGAAGACTACCTTTACATGTTGCAATTGAAAACAAAATTCAGTGGTCAAAAGGGTTGAAAGCGTTATTTTTGGCTGCGCCAGAGTTTGCTCATAAAAAAGATGTACCTTCTGTAACTCCGAATGTCAGCTTAGAAAATTCTCTTATTTACCATGGATCTGGTCTTTATCCTTTTATGTTTGCTGCAACTACAATGCGTAGGGAGGTTAAAAATAATATTGACGAACGGAGATTGACAGATCCGGAAGAATTGGAAGTAATCTATGAGCTACTACGAGCAGCTCCTGAACTTTTAAAAAACTGCACATTTAATGGAGCATTTCAAAACCTAAATATTTCATAGACGAAAAAGATCAAAGTCGTGTTAATCCTCATCTTATTCCAGATTGAACGAGGAGCGTGTGGCAACAAATATCACAATTACCAAAATCTTAGGCCACTTTTCTATCAGCACAGTTTAAATCTCACAATGGATTCAAACTGTCAAGAAAGTGTATTATATCAGAAAGAAATGTAGACAAAGTACAATGCGATATATTAAAAAGTAGAAGGCATCTTTACAATATTGAAATGCACTAATAAATCAGGATTTCGAATGAAAAATAAATCATATTTGTTTCAAGTATTATTAGTTCCTGATTTAATCCCTCATCTCTCGGTTTCGTTTTCTCTTTTTCTTGGTTCTATATTTACTGCTCTCATACAGAAATAAATGATTCCGATTCACATACTCAATCTTGTTAATTGGATGGAATGGTTTTACATCTTTCTTCCCTGCCAAAAATCCACATAAATCCGCTGCAAAAGTTTGGCAATTTCGTTTCATCTCATTGTAAGTTCTATCCCTTCTGATATAATTAAGGAGATAAGTACAGATATTGAATCGAGAGTTATACGATAATCTAACTTCATGTGAAAACGAGACATGAATATCGAGAAATCGTCCTGATGGATTTTCATATTCTTTCATAAAATTTGCAATATAATCTTCAGCATTCTTATATGGAACATCATGTAAGCGAATTTCCGACATGGTGACTCTCCAGGGCAAAATCAATTCCTAGGTCATAAATGGATGTATATGCGAGCATTAGAGAATTCAAAGAACGTATTGAATATCGAACAACTCAAAACTTACGGAAGGGAAAGCTTTGTAAAGCTCTGAATATGGAGTAGCATTTTTATCTTCATACCAATTAGATTTACCCTTGAACCCTCCAAGCCCGTTCAGCCAAGCGATTTCAGCAACAGTACAATATTGCCCATGGTCCCATTCTAGCAACACAATACTATGATATGTCAAAAGATCTCTGGGATTTTCTATTTTGCCTTTGCCTTTCGCATACCTATGAGAAATCATATGAACACGTTCACATCTTGATTCTCCTTCTAGACTAGCTTGATAATGCTGAATCAAATTCGTACCATATGTGACTGTTAGGGGAATATTTTTTCCTATATTTTTGATACATTGTCCTTCTACCCAAAACACAAATCCTGGTGATTCTTTTGACCAACCTTGTGACGTCCATTCTGGTGCGCGCAAAAATGCTCTTATCTCGGAACACTTTGATTTAGATTTAAGCTGTTTATCCCAATGCTGCTCAATCAAATCCCATGGATCCCTACCATATTCCCCTTCTCTTTGAGCTTTCCACAAAACCTTCCAGCCACCAACATGCCGATGTTCAAATTTTAACACTTCAAGTGTAGTAAGTCCTTGCCAGCCGTTCATCACCCCTGAAAATATCCATCTAGCACCTTCTGTACTTTCCAAATCTTTTCTGCCATCGGTTTGACCTACCCCACGGTTATCTCGATCCCACAACTCATCATAACCTACTTCAGCAAGATGCTCCATTACAGGCTCCCCGACACGAGTTACTGACGATTTAAAATCTGATAAAGTGATCGGAAAAGGCATTTTACGGCGAGGTTTAATTGGGGCTCCTGTATTCTGTGCAGTATATTTTCCACCAGAAGGGAGAATTTGACATGAATAAATAAGGCCTCCGTCTTTATCAGGGCCAATCAAGGCTTTTAACTCATCTTCGGATAATGTGCCTGTAGTGTTGTAAAGTGAAAGTGTGCATCTTGGATCTTTGCCTGGGCTCACGAAATTTTCATCTTGATCTTTAATGCTATTTTCATCTTCATGTAGACTATCAGATTCTTGTAAGGCACCTGGAAGTGGAGTTGAAAGAGTTAAACTTGATTGTACGCTAGAAGCCAGCTCTGTGGCGTTTGTATCTGAGTCATCATCACTGTTGTTGTTGACTTTCATAAGAATACCATCTATAAGTTTGAAGTCCTTTTCGTGGAAATCTTCTTCCATGGAAACGAGATTCATGTCAGCAGTTTCTTGAGAGTCCGTCTTTTGCCCATCTCTTCGTTTTTTTCCAAAAAATGGCATTGTATGTACTGAATTTGGATCAGTTAAAATTATCAATGAGATCTTACGAAATACTCACAGTATTGCTTCGCCTTAGCTTTGAATAAAAATGGCTATTGTGCAAGGTAAATGATGGTTTTTAGTCAGGACATGGCTGAGAAAGGTAGTGCTGTGTCTGAACGAGATGACCTGGTTCAGATTCAGTGTTACACGACTTAGATTCAAACCTCAAGATGTTTGAGAACTCTTGAAGTACGATCTTACGTACAGTGTGATAGGCTATATTTACTAATGAAAAACGACTCTGCCAAGAAAAGCTGCCTCAAGAATATTTTACTACGGTACTTCGATTTGAATTACGATCAGCGAATGATGTTTTTAAATGACTTATTTTATAGAATCAAAAATTAAAATGGGTAAATTATAAAGTTGAATATCGTTCATCATCAAAGTAACTTATTATTTAAAAATAGACAAAATATTTCCGCTTTCAAATTGCCATAATCGATATGATGGGTCCTTAATTTCTTTTCATTTGAACTATTCCCTCTTGCTCGTGTATTTACTGCTTTCATACAAAAAAAAGTGATTCCTATTTACATATTCAATCTTGTTAATAGGATGAAATGGTTTCACATCCTTTTTTCCTGCCAAAAATCCATAGAAATCTGCAGCAAAAGTTTGGCAATTTCGTTTCAGTTGATCATATGTCTTATCCCTTCGAATATAATTAAGGAGATAAATACAAATGTCTAATCGGCTATTGTGGGATAATCTAACTTCATGAGAGTAGGTGTGCTGAATGTCGAGAAATCTTTCAGATGGGCTTTCATATTCTTTCATAAATTTTGAGAGGAATTCCTCCATTTTCTCGTACGGGACATCATGAAGGCGAATTTCGGATTTTGTTGTTTTCCATGGTAAGACCATTTCCTGGTAAAGATATGTTAGTATGATCAGATTCATTTTTAAGGTGAAAATTGATATTCTCAAAAAAAGGGATTGGACAAGAGAGAATCAAGTGAAAAATACTCACAGATGGAATAGCTCTGTAAAGCTCTGAATATGGAGTAGCATTTTTATCTTCATACCAATTAGATTTACCTTTACACCCACCGACTCCATTTAAATAACCAATTTCAGCAACAGTACAATATTGCCCATGGTCCCATTCTAGCAACACAATACTATGATATGTCAAAAGATCTCTGGGATTTTCTATTTTGCCTTTGCCTTTCGCATACCTATGAGAAATCATATGAACACGTTCACATCTTGATTCTCCTTCTAGACTAGCTTGATAATGCTGAATCAAATTCGTACCATATGTGACTGTTAGGGGAATATTTTTTCCTATATTTTTGATACATTGTCCTTCTACCCAAAACACAAATCCTGGTGATTCTTTTGACCAACCTTGTGACGTCCATTCTGGTGCGCGCAAAAATGCTCTTATCTCGGAACACTTTGATTTAGATTTAAGCTGTTTATCCCAATGCTGCTCAATCAAATCCCATGGATCCCTACCATATTCCCCTTCTCTTTGAGCTTTCCACAAAACCTTCCAGCCACCAACATGCCGATGTTCAAATTTTAACACTTCAAGTGTAGTAAGTCCTTGCCAGCCGTTCATCACCCCTGAAAATATCCATCTAGCACCTTCTGTACTTTCCAAATCTTTTCTGCCATCGGTTTGACCTACCCCACGGTTATCTCGATCCCACAACTCATCATAACCTACTTCAGCAAGATGCTCCATTACAGGCTCCCCGACACGAGTTACTGACGATTTAAAATCTGATAAAGTGATCGGAAAAGGCATTTTACGGCGAGGTTTAATTGGGGCTCCTGTATTCTGTGCAGTATATTTTCCACCAGAAGGGAGAATTTGACATGAATAAATAAGGCCTCCGTCTTTATCAGGGCCAATCAAGGCTTTTAACTCATCTTCGGATAATGTGCCTGTAGTGTTGTAAAGTGAAAGTGTGCATCTTGGATCTTTGCCTGGGCTCACGAAATTTTCATCTTGATCTTTAATGCTATTTTCATCTTCATCTAAACTTTCTAGAACATGCGTATCTTCACGAAGGGGGGAAGCCAGCATGGATGATCTTATACTAACGGTCAAATCTGACGCCCTAGCTTTTGCGTCGTCAGTACAGTTGTTGTTGACTTTCATAAGAACACCATCAATAAGTTTGAAATCATTCTCATCAATTTCATCATGAATATAAAGATTATCAAGATCTATGCTCTGAGCTGATTCAGACTTGGTCGATTGTTTATCTTTTCGCTTTTTGCCAAAGAAAGACATGAAGCTGTTGCAGAGACAAGATTATACTCTTCATATAGAAAAGATTCTCTAGGAACAATTTACTATATAAACGTGTCACGTAATCAAATTAAGAACGAAAAACAATCACGAAAATTTTGAAAGATCATGAGAAATTTTCAGTATGTTTTATCAAATTTTTATTTTTGGATTTTGGTCATTATTTGGGTTGTAGAGATTTTGTATAAGTGGACAAAAAGTAATATCAGCACATGACAAAAAGTAGGATGAGTACCAAAATTGATCAAAAGTATTCTTCTGTCTATGCTGTCAAAAAGATTAAGGGATTCAAAATCAACATCTAATTAATACAGGTGCTGCATAAACTAGTCGAATGAGACGTCTACCATGTGCCCAAAATTTAACCTTATACCATAGTATTGGCTTTATATCAATTACATGCCATATAATGATAATTAATACACCTAGTATTACCATTATAATCACTTCATGGTGGATCAAAAGTAGAAATATCTAGAAACAATATCTCCAATACTGTGAATAAATTACCCACAGAAATTGATCTCCAAGCTTATGTTTTGGTATCTCATTCAAAGTCCTGTTTCGATACAGTGTGCTGGAGGCGATACAAAAATCCCATTTTGAGCAATAACTTCACTTAAAAATATCTTTTAGTTGCACCATGCGATAGAGTGCGCTATCTTTATCGTTTCAATGTGTAGAAGATGATCAAAAGGATAGCTCTTCTCAGTAGAATTGTTTCAAATCTCAATCTCATCTCTCAACTTTAAAAGTAAAGCAGAGGCTATGTATTGTGTAGAAATTGTCCTTTTGAGCGTTTTTCTGTATAATTGAAATCGTTTCTTTCCATGTTTGTAAAGAGCGCAAGTACACAGAAATTCAACTTTATCACATGATCCGTGCAAATCAATTTGTTCTCCAGACAATAATATGCCTACCATAGAGCGCAAGCAATAGTAATAAGAGTAATAAGTGTGGGGGTTCTGGAATATGGATTTTGGAGTTACAAGGAAATCGTAATCATATACATTAATTGAGCATGGTTTACTCGAAAAATATTATTAGAAAGATAAATTTTTAAAAAGATTCATGATAATGTAAGCCTACAGTCTTTGAAGAAGTGTTATGTGACCCAAAACTTTAATTGGAGTAGAACAAATAAACTTTTCACGAGGACAATCTTGTTTAAGAAAAAAGTGGGCTAATAAATATGTTACAATTGATGTTACAACGGAATGCTTGGCCATTCCATGTGAGTTCTTGCAGATCCTTTCAGGGACTTCTTGAAAACAGGCACTACTGTGCGTGAGTTGTAGGAAGGATTACATAAATGTTGCTCAAAATGTATAGTCATCTTTTCTTTCGTATTTTTCTTTGTCGACTTTGTTTCTGAAAATTTCTCCAAAGGTGGTGGGGTTGTACTTATGTACCATCCCCATTGCGGACTTACATGTCCATTTCCACCAACGCAATTTGATGATTTAATACCTCCTCCACTAGGCGTGATTATACCGCCTTGAATGCCTCCAGTAATGCCGGACGGTATGAATTGATGTTTGAGTGGATTACTCATTATATTACTTGTCACCGTATCCTTTAAGTCGTTGTGACTTCCTACATTCGAGTTGAAGCGTGATGTGCTAGATCGTTTCATAGCGGATTTAATTGGCTGTGCATCAGCTCTTGGATCGTGATGACTTGTCTGAAGTGAAAAATTCGATAAATGAAAAAGTGATGAGGTCATTGTTGTCATTCTTGATAATTTTCATCTAAATGAATGTCAAAGAACCAATATTCTTCTCTAAATATACGTCATCTCGTCTAGAACGACGTAGATTGATTACTTAGTGGGCATCATAGATTTGTACATACGTCGATATTGAAAGTATTATATGTACTACGACACACGAAGCATCCTAAGATAAACGTGCCTAGATCAAAATTTATATAGACTAATATTGTCTACAAGGTGTCAAGAGGAGAACTAACCAATTGGAACAAATTTAGTCTGGGATACATGTTGTACAGTGTTTTTCCCTTGAAAAAATAAAAATGGATGATGTCATACATTACGTAAAATCGCTGGAAAAATATAAGTAAGGCTGAAAGACTAATTTAGTTCGGATGAAATTCTTCGACGCAAACCAAACGGAACCATGAAAAGAATGAATTAATTTTAAAAGAAAGCAAAGCCTAATTAAAAATATGTGCATACAATCAATTCTGAAGTCTACTTAGAGAACAAACCAGACAAAATATTTCGAAACAGCTGCTATTCGCCCAGGGATGAATATCACGAGCTAAATAAACATCAAAAGACAAATCTTGAGCAAAAAGTGAACAATTCTAATAGGATCTGAGTACAATGCAGCAATCAAAATATACACCATCAACATGAACAATGGGCAAAAACAACCTGAAAACAATTCATTTTTCCTGCCGAGTTTGAAAATCACTTGGCACTTACCAAGTCAAAATATTCTACTAGACTTTGGCCGCTTTGATCTGACCAACTAGTTTTTCTACGCGGTTTTCTGAGAGGTATGCTATGTTGCATTTGTTGCGGATTTGTCCAATTATCGGCAGAGTAAGAACATTCGCCTTCATCGTCTCCACAGGAGCAATCTGATTCTACCACATCAGGCGTCTGCTTGCTTAATTTAGGAAAGGACACAGGTTTTTTAATTTTCTCCTGATGTTCTAAGGCATTTGATTCTATTTTCGGATCTTCACTTGTTTCAATGTTATTATCGTTCTCGTTACTTTCTTTTTTATCTGTGCCTTCTCCAAGAATCCACATGAGTGTGCCAACAACTGGTGAGGTTACGAAGGATAAAAAGAATCTTGATTCACCAGGTTGGTCAGCTTCTAGTGGCATATCAAAAGCCATTGTTGCTAAATCGAGAGGTATTCTTTTTTCGAAAGTTCCAAAAGATGCGAAAGAAAATATTAACGAGTTTGCAATGCACTAACTATAGAATGACAAAAAGCATTGTAGATATCGATTACGATATATATCAAATTCCACTTACGTTTTATGTTGAAGATTTATATAGTCCTTGAACTATTTACTTACGATATATTTATCTCTATTGAATACGAAATTCAATGGAAAGAAGTGTACATCAGTCTACCTATGTTTCTTCTTTATGAACAAGAGCTCATTTACGTAGGACATAGATCAACAATCCTATTAACTTCTCTCCGAATATTTACTTAGCGAGCTAAAATAAAAATGTGAATTTTTAAATCATAAGTATGCGTTCTTCTATTCATGTGGATGTGTTGTAATATGAGAAAAGATTGGCTAAATATCTAGAAGATCAAATTTTGTCTCCATCCAACATCATTGACATCGATCCTGCCGGCTCATATTTTGATCAATTTATGTTAGATGCACTCCTCTAGATCTCATTTTTCCACCCTGAATTAATCTTATGATCTACGTAAAGGATTCAACGGAAAGGATATTGAAAAATAGAGAGCATGAACAGTGCGAATTTTTTTGTTTGTACGGTATGATAGCAGCAAGGTTGTTAATTAGCTTGCACTATAACTTCAAAGTACGGTACTATATAGTACCACAAAGATGACAGGTGGAATTCTATTGACACGATCAAAATGTTTCAAATAGAGTACATAATATTTGTACCCAACCTTCTTTTGAGAGATATGCAGCAGTCATCATAAATATATACGGCGGGGACCAATTCATGAATGACGTGTTCAAAAACTCTTTCCATAATTTGACACCCTGAGACAATCTTGAAGAACATTGTTGGCACAATTGTGATTGATCGCGATCAGTAAATGTCATGTCATTCTCTGGATCAAAATGAGACTCGGAACAGATGGAAAAATTGCTTCTTTTCTTAAATTGAATTTTAAATGAAAAGGAAAATATGTTTAGTGTCAAAGTGAAGGAGAAAAAGCTCCCCAAACAAAAGTGCACAAATGCAACCTTGAAAAATGAATTCAATTATGTAAAGTAAAGCATGGATAAGGTTGGATAAACTGAAACTTTTCCTAGTTTACTTATTAAACTCCGTAATAAAAAATAAATATGATGCCTCCCTCGCCACTTCTCACTTGTCCATTTAACCATTCAAACTTTAATTTGTTTACTTTAGCTATGTGTTGAATATCAAATATGAATGGATCATATGAGAGGTATTTAAATTTATGAAGATTCTTCAATTGTAATTCTTCGTAGTCTTTAATCCTCCGATGCCAGGATTCATAGAATTTGAAGGATCCATTTCTTGCCAACGATTTTTAGTTTCTTCGGGGGCGATGTATTCAGTCCCATGTCCATGTTCCGCTGGCAATTTACCACCACATTCAGATTCTACTACATGCTTTAGTTTATTTTTTTCTTTATGAACATCGACTCCTCTTGCATATGCTAAATCTTCATGTACGACATTACATCCCAGGTGAGAATATCGCATTCTTTTCAATGGGATGACTGCATTGTTTGCTTTGTCAGAAAGAGAAGGTGCTTCTCCTTTATTTCCAGGAAGTGCATAATCCACACTAATTCCTTGAGACGAAGTTCCTACACACCAGGTACGAAAAGCAGGAGCTGCGACAAAACGAAATGCTTGCATAGAATCTACTTCGGAGGAAGATTTGCATTTGTAAAGTGCCATTCGATCTAAGTGTCTCTCGTTGAATTCGTAAAGACGTTTATTGAAACGAGATAATGTGCTTTCCTTTTGTGTTCGAATGCTATTATTATTAACATCCTCATCATTCTCCTTCAATTTCTCTTTTTCGTTTTCTTCTTCAAATTCTCCAACAGTCATCATGATATGATGATCACTAGCTCTCCCCATATACATGATCTTTTTGGGCAATATTTCTGGAACTAAGTTATTGAATTGATATAAAATATAATCTCCCACAATATCCGCGTATGGCAGTGGCAAAGCACTCATCCAAGCCTTCAAATCCCACAATTGGCCAATAAAGCTGTGCCCTGCCCCTAAATATGACACTAAATTTCCCATTATCCGCCCGGCTTCATCAATGACATCAAAAGAATCTCGGTCCATATATTCCATGCTAATTGGTACATCCTTTGGATTATCCAATGCCACTTCTTTTCGGAATTTTAAGGCTAGCTCGAGACTATCGAAAGTTAGAAAATAGGTATCTGTTTTTTTAGGTGGTGCAAAAGTATCGTGAACACTAGCCAAAATTAATACTTTTCCTTCAGATCTATTCACTTCAGATCCAGAGATATCTGCATTGTATCGAGATAAGTTACTGGCTTCTGTATCGCAAAGTCGTTCGGCATATGTATCGTCATGGGCTTTTTTCATATTGGAAGTTTGAATGGATTCCCAAAATTGTATTTCTTCTCCATGTTCTAGCTGCAACAAATCGTCTTCACTGATACCATCTTCATCATCATTGGAAGCACGTGAAAATCCTCGTAAACCCAATGTATTCATAATTTGTAAACTTTTCCCATCCTTTTGAATTTTAACATACAAGGCACGGTCAGTGTAGCTCGGTCCCTTTCGCATTTGTGTTCCCCCGCTACCAAACGCAACACCAGCTGCTACTGTGGGGTTTAAAAATAAACTTCCTAAAATGGAATGAGATTCTCGATCAAATGCTGACTTTGAATAAGAATGTGCTGTCGCAATACCTGCACCAGCATAGCATAATAATCGTTTCCCATCATCCACTGGATGAATATGATTCATTCTTCTCATATTGATTACTACAGATGGACGATTGTCACCCCCCGAAGACGATCGAGGCACTGATCCTCCCGTCAGACCTGTATTGGCACCCTGAGGAATAACTACGCAATCAGCTTCCACAATCAACCGAAGACATTTTAAAGTTTCAGAGATAGATTTAGGTCGAATCACGCATAATGCAGATCCTTGGCCTAAACGAGTTCCGATGAGATAGGGAGCCATGGCGGTGGAAGAAGATTTGGGTGTTAGGCAGTGTTCGGAACCTACGATTTGTTCCAGATTGGATAAAAGTTTTGAATGCTGAGGAGATAATTCTTCATCACAGCAAGTTCGTGGCTTTCCCGATGGAAGTACGTGTGGAATATGATTGTGATCAGAATCGTCATGATGATGATGATTGTGGGAGTTTTGATTTTGAGCATACAGATATCCTAGTGAAAAAGTAGTGGCTGTATACAAAGTGCCTAATCCAAATCGTTTACTTTTGGAAGATAAAAAAGGTTTTGGAGGAATATTCGAAACATTCGAAAAATAATTTGATGATTTGAATCTATGAATGGTTGGACTCAATCGAATAGATTGACATTGACGAAGGAGGTGCATCATTTTCCACTCATTTGCAAGAGTTTCTGTTTTGTCCTGTAGAGTCTGCTTTTCATCAATAAATAATTAAGTCACTTGATGTTCATCAAATAAATAATTCAAGCGTGCGTCATTTGAAACTAAAATACTGTTACGTAGACACTACCATCCCGTACCGTATCTTTGAATATGAAAAAATGTCACTTCAATCAGGCCAAACATAAAAAATGAGGTTAATACATCGACTCCTAGCAAGATGAATGAACAGAAGGTATGGTTATAAATCCGTTTATTACATTTATAATGACGATACAGTCGATTTTTTTATCCCATATGATTTCATAGAAATGGAATAATTTTCTTCATTTTCTATTGGATTCCACAAAATTTTGGGATATTCATTTTCGAGGAGAAAAGCTAGATTTTAATATTGCTGCTGTTTGTTCAAGAGTACTACAAGCACTCCAAAGGTTCAGATTCATCTGCTAAAGAGAAGTACAAACTGCAGACATCAGCTTGAATGACAATTGTGAACTGATGTACGATTGAATGAGAAAAGACATTGATAGCAGTAATATAATTAATTAAATAATTATTAATTTATCACCCAATTCACAGTGTTTGATAGATCAAACAAATATCTAATGATAAAGTTAAATCCTTAAAAAGTGAGATTATTTTATCATTAATAACTATTCTATGCTTTACATACGTAACATAGAATATTGATTAATTTGGACATGAAGAAGATGTTTATCATGTAAAAACATATGATACAAACATATTCATTTGTATCAACAGTCGCCTTTTGTTTCTGAAATGGGACACATTCAGACACAACATATCATAAGAATGATATCATTTTTGTTTTCTAAATAAATAAATAAATAACGCATTGATTAATAATTTAACTATTGCCCGCAGGCTTTTAAGTCGCCGAGGATTTTCCACCTGGAACGACCGACAGCGTCAGCCATCCGGTAAGCTACTACTGCGTAGACTTCCAGTACGCATCCAATTGGATAATCCCCGGCGCATACTCATATTCGTATTCTTTTTGGTTTTTTCATAGCAAATCCTAGCTGCTCGAATAGACCTAAGCCATGACTTTTTTTCCACAACTGATTTTTCCAGCAACACACTTAAATCAATTTCTGCCAAAACTTTATCGGCGGATCCAAGATTCAATTTCCCTTTGTCGTATTCCGATAAAATAGACTTGGTGAGTTTCATACTTTCTTTCTCATTTAAATTTGCCTCTACTTTCAAATGCAAAACAGAATTCCTGTGTTCCCAAAGTTTATACGATAAATCGTATATTTTCGATACTAATTGGTGAGCCCATTTTTTTGACATTGCCTCTGCATGTGGTTCTGCTTCGGTCTTGAGATATTCATATTGAGCCTTCATCCACATTGTCGAAAGTTGGCCTTTAAAGAACGGCATCCACCCAATTAAATCTTGATTTCTGGCGGCTCTTGCAATGGTTGTTGATTGATGAGTAAATAATTCATCGTAAAAGAGTGTTGGCTTTTTGTTTCGCAAAGTCGATATTATGACAAGTCGAATAATAGGATCAGTGTTCGACATTTGCATCCATGACTCTAACTTTTCTATTTCGTTGTGATACAGGGCAGCTGCGTTGTCATTTGCACATTCTATGAGGTGTTGGGTAGTTTCTTCACATTGGTGGCACACAGGACACAGGGAAGTTTCCCAGTCACCACGGTCTTTCATGGCCGCTGCTGTCGGTAAGAACCCACTAGCGAATTTGGCAATCCATATTTTCCGAGAAAGTGGTAGATTCTTTGTCGCTACCTCTATTGCATCCCAATTGATAGATTGTGGGGCAAGGTGATGATAGTGTTTGTTCTTTATTAGATGTGCATACATTTTTTGTCGGAAAATTTCGTCATTTAGGCTTTTTTCTAAATATCTGGTAACAGGTTTGTCATCAATATATATACTCCATTTGGTGATTGAGTGAAGTTGCGAGTATTGAGGGCATTTTGTTTTTTGAAGACATTGACGATATTCTCCAGCTCTTGCGTCCATCGCAACATTTAGACGTTCGAGGTGAGTTAGATTTTTAGTATCTTTATCACGATGGCCATATACGTGTTCATAACTGATATTTGTTTTCAGTTTGCAACGCAGTTCATATATGGCCCACAAAATATCAAAATCCGATGCTGTTACTGGAGCTCTTTCTCCGTAAGCAAAACTATTATGAAGAGCCATTAGATTATCACAAGCGATATGAAGGGATCCATTGTTTATCTCAAAGGTTGTTTCTAATTTGTGAAGGACCTCCAAAATGGCATATATACCATAGAGTTCTGCACGATACGAGTCCATTTGTGATGAACAAGGAGGAACGCCATGATCCCCATTTATGGAGATTGAATCATCTTGGTTGGTCATAATCCACGAGGCTGCGCCTACATTGTCTTTAACTGATGCATCACATACTGCAATTGCTTCACGTTGTCGAATCACATTTGCAATTAGAATTCCATTAC
>Ga0209092_10002264_pt1 | contig 17767 bp, 28 predicted proteins | sample FraStrMetagenome_FD_187446 | JGI IMG/M metagenome (GOLD analysis project Ga0209092, IMG submission 187446) | Marine eukaryotic phytoplankton communities from Arctic Ocean - Fram Strait ARC3M Metagenome (SPAdes) (version 2) | ecosystem: Environmental > Aquatic > Marine > Oceanic | place: Fram...
GTTCCTAGTTTTACTTGTTTACTCATCGTTTGATTTTAAGATTGCTAAAACTTTTCCTTCATCACAGGCTAATAACTCACCTTCGATTGAATCTATTTTGGTTACACCTACTTGTGGTAGAATAACTCTATCACCTACTTTAATAACTGTTGGGATTAGATTACCCATAACTGACATTCTTCCAGGGCCTACTGAAATAACATCTCCTGTTATGTGTTTTTCTTTACCCATATCCGGTACTATAATAGAACCGAATGTCGTTTCTTCCTCTTCTAGAGGTCTAACTATAATAGCGTCGAAAACTGCTACAACGTTAGTTAAAGCTTTTGCTGAACTCATCTAATTTACTGTTTAATTGGTTAATATAATTGTCTAATGTAATTTCTTGTCCATCTAAAGCCAAATACTTTGATGCTGACTTTAATGTTTCTTGTAAGTTTCTATAATAACCTAATGTTGTCTCACTATTAGCGTTTTTACGAACTAGATTATAAGACCACTCATCTTGGGTAATGTAATATTTACCTAGACTTGGATCAGTAATAGTAACTTTGTTTGTCCCTTTGGGACGTCCTTTAAAATTTGGATTTGCCATAACTTTTTATATTTGACGTTAATATACGAATAAAATCTACAATAACCAACCCCTTCCGAGCAGATTTTTACTTAATTTTTAACGTTTTTACGCCTTTACCTTTTAAATAAGGAATTGTTATTTCTAAAAGTCCGTTTTCGAATGTAGGAATCGCTTTTGATAGTTCAAATTTAGAATCGATTTTCCAACCTAAGTTAAAAGAACGTTTAGCAATACCTTTATAAAGATATTCTTTAGAAGTTTCTTCTTCAGCTACTTCTTCTGCTACGTCTTGTTTCTTATCGTAATTTACTCTTAGTGTTTGACCTTCAATAAGAATTTCAAGGTCACTTTTATCAATGCCAGTACAAGCAATCTCAAATGTGAGACCGTTGTTGTCTTGATAAATATCTAATGGGTGTGCTAGTTTGAGGTTTTGTTCTACGGGTCTGTAGTTTGCCTCTGTTGTTAGAAAGTTTCTAACTAATAGGTCGAACGGTGTACGTTCAAATAAATTTAATGTACTCATATCATTTGTTTTGTGGTGTCCTAAGATCACCGGTTAAAATAAAACATAACTATTGCCCGGAAGGTGCGTTCGTTATTTTGGTATACATATGTTAAAATATGTTTTTATTCATTTCTAGCACAATAATATGTACCTGATGTTAAATCGTTGTCAAATTCAAGTTTTAATACTCCTTGTTTATTTAAAAATAATTTAGTGGTTTTAGCATCTTGATTAACCTTTAAAATATCTCTAAATAACATAGCATCAAAGGGTATAGATAAATCTTGAACATCAACACGTCCTCTAACTTGGTAAGATATTTTATTTGAAAACCCTGTATTATCACCAAATATAAAATCTACAACTGGACTACCATCCATATCCTTATCAGTATTAATAAGCATAGTTTGTGATTCTAATAGTGCATTTTTAGCTTTTATTAGATGACTTACTTGTTCCTCATCTAAAGATAACTCAACTTCATATTCAAAATCGTTTTCGTTTGTAACCCAACTTACCTTAGGAATCATCATAATATCTGATAATGAATACGTTAAGTTAAAGTTAGCATCAGATAATAATAGTTTTGTGTATACTTTATTTTGTTGTTCAGTCTCTAATAAAACCATACCTTGGGTAACTGATATAAGTTTAGACAGTTGGTTTGTGTTAAATACTGCTAAAGTACACTCTTCAAACTCAATATCCTTTAGTATAACTTTACCTACACGACCTGGTTCACCAAAGTAAATGGTTAGTGTATTGTCTTTAAAGAACCACTTAACCGATTCATTTCGGTTCATTAGGTTGTACTTAGAGATTATTGATGTTAGTTTTTGTTTTTCAATCATAATGTTAATATAATAACTTTTATTGGGGTATCCAAATTAGATGTCTATTGTTTTAAACACACTTAGGTGTGGGTTTGTGTTGTAGTGCCAAGTTAAATCACCATAGAAGTTTTCTAACTTATTTTGTAATATAGATTCCCATACTTTTTGTCTGTCAGCATACTTTTCTAAGAAATCCATTACTTTATCAGGAATATCAAAATCTAAAAAACCTAATGCATCTAGTTTATATGGATTGTTTTTTAAATATAAAAACTTAATCTTATCACCTTGTACTATTTGAGAGTGTTTATTACCTAATCCCCAAAAACGAAGTAAATCGTTATATGCTATTGCTGCTTTATGAGCTGCGTTAGCACCTTTGGTTAGTTTTGAGAATATCTCACCTGCTCTTGGTTTTTGACCTGTATAAAAGTTAAGTTTACGAACTGCTGATGGTGTTCCTAGTTTAGGTAGTGGGATACCACCACTTAATATCTTATGTTTAAAATCAACGATTTGTTTATCAATATTTTCTTTATTTTCACCTTTTAATACTTGTTGTAAGATTTTATAGAAAAACTTACCTAAAATAGGTGGAAAATTGGCTTTCTTAAACTCTAAACCTTTAATATCTAGTACTTCCTTAGCTATTCCTTCTTGTTTAGTAATCCATTGAGCATAACGACGAGGTGCTCTAAAGTAAGCTGAACGGATAACAGCTTCCGTCTTCATCTCTAACCTATGGGTTTTGACGTTAAACGCTTCTAAAGCTAATCTATCATAATCCGCTGTTATAATATCTTGGTACTTTAATGCTACTTTCTCTAGTTTGTCATCTTTTTCAGTATCTTCAAAAGACTCAAAATCGGGATACAAATGGTTAAGTAAAGGCTCAGCATTAAAGTAATTAGAATCCGTATCAACGTACGCACAATAGTTTTGATCACCTTCATCGCATATATGTTTTGGTATGTCTTCTAAATATTTCATTAAAACTTGGTATCTAAACCTGGGATTTGGATTATTCCTTCATCTTTAAATCCTTTGGTATTTACTATTTTTTCGTCTTTTACTATTTTAAACGAGTTACCTTGAAGTTTAAACTTACCACCTTGTTGAAGCATCTTTCTAAATAGTTTTTCTTCTCTTTCACTCCAAGATTCAGATAGCTCAATAAGTATTGCCTTTTCAACTAACTCTTCATTTAAATACACTGTTGTGTCTTTACGTATCGATTGTGGTTTAAGTGCCATATTTTATGTGTTTATTACGTATTTTAAGCGCGTTTAACGCGTTACCTATGTTTTTATATGTAGTGTGGTGTATACACACTTATTGTTGTTTAAACCACGTCTAGTTTAATCTCCCCCTTTATAACCTTGTTCATGTGCCTGTTCGCACACAACGCTGATTCTTGTATAATACGTTGTCCTGATAGTGTTATTGATTCTGATAGGATAATACTACCATATCTAAAACTAGGTAAGGCTAAAGCACCATATAAACTATTTAGTAAAATCTTCATAGTGTATTGCATCAAGTGATAATACTCACCTTCTTCACTATTGCCTGCTTTATATGATTTTTTCATCTTACCCTTATATATTACCCTTTCCTCAAACCACTTTTGCAGAATAGTTGATAATAGTGATTCACGATCAGTTTGAAACATAGCACCGTTTGCTGATATAGACAAGTTACCTCCTTCTATAGCAGATATAATAGTTGATACTTTCTTAAACTCACGATTCCCGTTAGCATATTCTAAGTTAAACTCAGTATCGGGATCCATAGATTTAAGATCGTTTAACGCTAAGTGATTATCTCGATCGTTGTCTGGTATAATACGGGCTACAAACGTTTCTTTACCTACGTTTAAAGTCATAATAATCGATGGGTATAGTGACGTTAAATCCTCATCAAACATATACTTGTATAAACCAGCTACAGGACAAAATAAATACCCACCAGCATAGTTTTTCTTTACTATAGGGTTTCTATCCTTTTGAGGAGGTATCATCCCTTGTGAGATTAGATAAGCTGATATAGCTCCATCTTGTGTTTTAGAGGAAGCATAAACCTCTTCATAGTTGTGTTTACCCTTATGAGATATGTTTCTAGTTAAGGCTAGGTATTGAAGTTTCTCATCTAATAACTTAAGGATTTCAACATCCACAAAGTTATATTCCATAAACTTTTCAATATCTTCCTCAAATAATCTATCTAACGATCCATCATATTCGATTTTACCTTTACCAACATACTTTTCACCTATAGCATCTAGCTTCCAAGATGGTTCATCTGCCCAACTATATTTCTTATGTAAACGAATATAATCTAACGATTGTACCCCTGCGATTCTAACATAACAATCTCTATAATACCAAACATCTGATGTTGCTTTAGACTGTACTTGACCTATTGGAGACAACTCGTTACCCCACTCTGGACCTAATATTTTACATATTCTATAATATAAGTAAGGAATATCAAAATAATCTGAGTTATAACCTATAAGAATATCTGGGTCTATTTGTTTGTATTTTTCAATAAATGTTGCTAGCAACCCTTGTTCAGTACGACATGGTATTATATGTCTATTACCTTCTTTCTTCTCTTCGATTTGGTTTTTGGGATCTAAAATAACAATCCCCCACTCATCAAGTTGTTTATCCCACCAAGCGATGGAAGTAACTTTTTTAGGTGATGATTCTATATACTCTACAGTTAGAGCATCACCCATCTCAGTTTCAATATCAAAAAATACTTCGCGATGGCCGGTAGATGGTTTATCATTAGTTCCATATTTTTCAATAAGAAACTTTTGGTGGGCCGGCATATCACCAAAATGTAGTCCAAGTTGATTTTTCTCATACTTGTAAACCTTTTTTAAAGGTTCATCATGAATTCCCCTATGGGTTGCTTCATCTTTACTACACTCCTGATAGGCCGTATTCCACCACTCTACCTGTTCATAACCTCCGTCATCAGTCCAAAGATGCATAAGGTACTTATTTTTACCTCTAAACTGTGCGTGTATTTTTTTATACATTAAATAATGGTTCCTGCGTTATGGAATTGTGCTAACTCATCTGATGTAAAGAACTGACTAAGATCTGGTTTGAAATAGTTAATTGATTTCATTACCTTCAAGTCGCGTGTTCTATAAACAACATAACGATCACCTACTTTTTGGTAATGGCATGGTTCTCCTTGTTCTTGTTCTCTACAATATGATGTCTCTTCAGCCAACTCTTCAGTTTCACATGATTTAGACATATTTGATGCCTGAACTTCAGCATATGCATCTCGTACTTTATCTTTTAAACCGTGAAGCATAGCACCGTTTCCTAATGAAACATATGTAATATCACATAGTGCATCTAAAACTTCTACAATGTTGCCTGTTTCACAAGCAACTTTATATTCTTCTAGTTCTTCAAGTATAAAATCATATACAAACATCCATTCTGATTTAGATGGGATAGTTGGTTCGTAGTTATTTGGTTTACCAAATGTTTTGTTAAATATTTCTACTTCATCTACAAACGGTACTCCATTAACCCATACGGGGAATACTTCTTCTTCTTTAAATAATTTTAACTGCTCTCCCATTATACTACTTTTAAGATGTTGGATTGTTTTAGACTTACTATTTTAAAGTTAGTTTCACCTAACCCCTCTAACATTTTGTAGGTATTTGCTTCTGCTTCAGTACCTGTAAATGCTGTTATTAAATAGTTTTCCTTTACTTTTTGAATACGACCTTTGTCATTTTCACGCTCAAACTGAGTTGTAACTTGCCAATAATTCTTCATAACTTTGTTTTTATTTATTTAATATGATGTAATATACGAAACTATTCTTGCTTATCCAAATAACCTTGCACCATATCTGCTTCATCTGTCTCCCAAGGATAAGAAATCCATTGATTTTCGTTTAATAATAAACTAGCATATACATTGGGTTTTGATATTGCTGATGACTTATAGTGTAGAGTTGCTGTATAAACACCTGGAGCATCTTTTAGTGTTACTCCTGAATCACAGATATCGTCTACTACTAATGTATTTGGACCTACTGCTTGTGTATAAGGAACTCCTAGTTTATGGGATAACATTACAGCAGGTATTAATCCCCCTCTTGCTATACCTGTAACTGAATCAATCTCAGGTAGTTTATCTAATACTTTATATTTTAAAATAGTAACTAATGTATCTATTTCTTTCCAAGTTAAATATACTTTATGTTTCATAGTTTTTAAATATTATGACCTCCGTTATTGATTTTTAGTGAATCGAAAAACTCTTTACGTGCTAAGTTATCGTTTTGTGAAAATACACCTGATGCTTTAGTTGTTACCATAGCAGCACCTTGATGTTTAACTCCTCTACAAGATACGCAGTTATGAGTTCCAACAATAGTTACAATAACACCTTTATTACCATCAGTGATTTTATCTACTGCGTTGTGGATTGCTGATGTTAGTTGTTCTTGTATTGCTCCTCTACGACCAAATAACTCTACTATTCTATTAAGTTTAGATAAACCTATTACTTGTCCTTCTCCACCTGCAATATATCCTATATGAACTACTCCTCCTATGGTTTGGTGGTGATGTGAACACATAGAGGTTAGTGGAATATTTCTTTCAATAACAATACCATCATATCCGTCTGATGGGAAAGATGTAATAGGTGACATAGCTGTATACCTACCAGCCCATAAATCGTTTACATATGCTTTTGCTACACGTCTTGGTGTATCAGATGAGTTTGGATCGTTTCTCCAATCACACTTTAGGGCATCTAAAAACTTACCATAAGCTTCAGTTGCTTCACTTATCATAATATCTTTTTGTCCTTGATCAAGTGGGAAACCAGGTGCTACACCATTAGCAAAACCCTCTTGTACTACTTCTAAATTTTTGTGTTTGTCTTTGTGTTCCATATTAATATAATATACGAAGGGATAGTTAGGATAACAAATTTTCTATCGCTATTCTTCCTTCAAATTTTCTAAAATTATTGTTTGTTACTTCTACTATTGTTGGGTAATATTCTAAGTTAAATGCTTCTTCTAACTCCTTATTTTCTATACAATTGATTTCAAATATAGGGTGTTTTGAGTTTTTTAATATGGGTTGTGTAAGTTCACAACTACCACAAAAAGGTGAGAAAAAGTATAAATATACTTTCTCTCCACTTTCCATTATCTCTTTAAACTTTTCTTTAGTCATTCTCCTTTATATAAACCTCTATTTTATCTAATAACTCTAATACCTCATCTGGTTCCATTGTTATGGCACAACAAATATTGATATTTTCTTTTATCTCTCCTAATATTTTAAGAGCTTCTTGCTTATCCACTATACCTCTCTTTGATCCTCAAAGGCGATGATATGTGGTCTCCAAGTCATACGATAACCATGATCTCTTACCCAATCAAATACTAGTGGGTATGATTTGAATAACGATGCTCTTGAATCACCTGCTGGCATAAACCATACTTTATCGTTTGGAACGTTTATAACATCTAAGAAATCTATGATTTCTGCTAATGCTCCTTCGTCTTTACCATCCCATACTGGTTTTATATGGTAATCGCTATGGTAATCTAGCGTTTTACGTATAGCATCAACGTTTAAACGCAGTTTATTATGTTGTTTAACCATCTTAGCGCCTGCTACTTCGTCTAGTATTTTACCGTTAGGTAAAGTGGCACCTATAACAGGAACACTATTACCAAACTTTGGAGATAGTGAAACTAAATCAAAAGGATAATCGGTTTCTAAGAAGTGAGAACCTTCAGTTTCAATAGTGATAAAAATATTACGTTCTTTAGCAAAGTTGGTTAACTCGTTACATAAAGCAGCATGCATAGTAGGTGAACCACCTGTTAACATCATCTCTGTTATGTGTGGGTTTTCATCATACATATCAATAATTGATTGGAACGAGTAAATACCTTTTTCTGGGTGTATAGATGTGTAAAAGGAATCACACCATCCTCCTTCTCCGAAGTAGCATCGGTGAGTACATCCTGTAGTTCTAATAACTACTGTTGGGTAACCTGCTCTAGATCCTTCTGATTGTACCGCTGTATAGATTTCAACGATAGGGAGGTTTTTTTCGTAATCCTCAATACGTTTCAGTTTTGACATATGTTAATTTTTTTAAGTGGTTATACAGTCACTTTGAACCGTTTTATTGGATCCAATATAATAAGGCTCCCTATGGGAGCCTAGTTATTTTATTGTTGTTATAGTGTTTATCCTATTCTTACAAATAGTGGTTGAGCTGAATCTGTGTTTGTTCTTGCTGTTGAGTCTCCAAAAACTGCATCATTTACCCACTCAAATATTTGGTTTGATCCTTGTCTACTTGCAACGTAAAAACTTCCATCTTGGTTAGATGTTAAACCAGATGGGGATGAGTTTAGGGAACTTAAGGACAACCCAGTGTAAACACCTGCTGAAGTATATTGATACATAATTCTAGCGTTACTACTTGCCCAAAAATGGGTTCCATCCCATGTAAGTCCATTAGCTGATGTGGTTAACTCTGAAGCGGTAAAGTTATTACCCGTGTAAACGCCTGCTGTTGTAATTTCATAAGCGATTTTGGTTGATGTGGTCTGTGCCCATAAATTAGTACCATCATAAGTTAAATCAAACCATCCACTACCCCCAGTAAGGGTTGATAAATCAAAACTAGTTCCTGTATAAACACCTGCTGTAGTGTATTTGAATATTGTATTACTTCCTTGAAGATAATAGAAACTTCCATCAGATACAAGACTCGTTGGTTCTGATGTTTCACTGTTAGTACTAAAACTAGTTCCTGTATAAACACCCGCTGATGTGTATTCATAAGCTGCGTTAGTTGCAAAATCTAAAGCCCAGACATTAGTACCACCAGTCCACCCTGTAGATCTGAAATCTGTTCCTTGGGAAGCAGCACTAAAATTTAAAGGGGAAGTAAAAGAGGTTGGACCGGTGGCGTTTGGGTAATCACTTGGTTGACCTAATATTGTGTTTCCAGTTTTTAACCAAAAAGTTCCATCTGGGTGAGTATATAAACCTGTAGTGGAATCATATCCTGTTGGTACACCTGTAGATGATACAATAAATGGAAAATACCCATTGATTGGTATACCACTACCACCACTAGATGGTATAGGGAAATATGTTGAAAAGTTACTCATATTGTTATATTATTATTATAGGGTTGGTCTTGAACTTGATGAAGGGAAAGTATCAAGTGAAGGCCAATCTCTAAGTTTTTGTCTATATGTGTAATATAGAGGTCTTTCTGGGTGGTCGTTTACTTGAACTACCCAATCAGTATCTTTTAACTCTTGGTTTCTCCAAGTTAGTGAAGATGAAATTTCTGTATCTGTCATAGTTTTATTGTTTTACTATTATGTAGTTACCCATTCAAATGGGACTTCTGAACTATTTATTTGAAACCCAGACCCAAATGTAGAATTTAGTGTATTAATTCCAGCACCCGCACCTGTTCCAGTAGCAAAATATAACCCAAATTTGCCACCTTGATTTGAAGGATCTGTATCAATTATCCCTTGGAATCCACCAACCCCATTAGTTAAAGTAACACTATTCCTAGATGTTCTACCTATAATCTCTATGGTAGAAACTGTTGTTAGTGTTGAAGGGAATACATCTCCAGTGAAAACTGCGGGGTTAGGGAAAGAATTGTCAAGTACTACTATATTATTGGGAGCTCCTGCTGGAATCCCCCAGCCTACTATACTTAACCCTGAGGAGGGATTTTGGCCTATTGTACCCGCTAATGAAACTGCGGCTGCTTTCTGCCAAACTAATTCAGTTCCAGCGTAGATTTCACCTATAGATTCACTACCTGCATAAACTTCACCAATACCTTCTGTATTTACAAATATCCCCATGTTATTCTCTTACAAATGTTATATACCCCGTGGTACCAAGATCTCCATTATCCGCTATCTTAAATTTAAACCCACCAGCAACTGATGTTACTCCTGAATCTTCTATATAATATTTTGCTGAGTGTAAGGCATTTGAGTTAGAAATAATACCACTTGATTTAATATTACCTACAGTTGCAGTCCCATCGGAAGCTATCGCTGAATAATTTGAAGGGAACCCTAAATTGATAAATTGTATACTATTATTATCATCGTAGTATGTACTTCCATTTTCAAGAGCATATAAACGTGATTCACCTACAGGAAATGCTCTATCAGCGTTATTCTCATCTATATAAACCCAATTTGAAGAAAAATCTTGACTATCAACGGTTAAAATTTTATAACTTTGACCATCAACTAAACCTACTCCTGATCCTGTATTAAAGGAAAGGTATACTACATCTGTTAAACCAGATCCGTTAGAAAGTATGTCAGATTCAAATCCACTACCTACGGAACTATAATTAGCACCAGGTAAAGTAACAACAGTAGTAGATGCTATGAGTAAATCATTTTCACCAATTATATTCCCTTTTACTGTTATATCACTTGTGGTAGTTAAACCACCACCAGATCCTACCACTGTAGCTACATCTAATTGACCTAGTCCTGCTGGGGAATTATAATCAGAAATAGATCTATTTCCAGTATCATCATAAATGACATTGAAATTTGGGTTATCAGTATATAGAACTGAATTTCCTAACCCTAAGTTTAGATCAGCATTACCTGATGCTAAGTATACCCACTCTCTTGTAAAAGTAGAGGGATCATTACTTGGGTATGTTGTAGAAGCTCCTAATGTTAAAGCAGAATAAGTTTGGTTATCTACTAAGTTGGTTGCTTGACCGACGGTGAATTGGAGGTAGGTGACATTACCCAGAGAATTTACTATCCCACTGGAACCTTGCATTAAGTTAATTTCTGATGGGGTTAGGGAAATAGTTGATGATCCCCCTCCAGAAATTTCTCCCCCAACATTTAAATTACCTAATGTAGTTACTGCAGCAACTGAGAGAGTTGATCCAACCCCTAAAATACCTGCTGATGATACTGGAGCAAAAATTTCACTCCCACCAGTTGTCCATCCACTATTGTTAGAAAAAATAACAAATAGAACTGTTGTGTTGTTTGGTGCAGAACTGATTGTACCAGTATATACCCCAACAGGGATTACTGTACCATCACCACTATCTAGTTCAGTTGTTACCTGCCATATTACGGGGTCTCCTATTGTACCTAAGGTTTGGGGATTTTGAAACTCAATATTGGCACTGTCCCCGGGGTTTAGACCAGGTGAAATTGAAGAGAAAGTATTGTTGTCAAAATCAAATTGTGTCCCTCCTGAAACTCCTCCACCTTGTTGAGCAGTTATTGGTGAATCCACAAATGATCCACTAATATTTAATGGCATACTTCCTGTGGTTGGGTTTGTACCCCCAACACCTGTTAATTTAGATCCATCTCCCTGAAATGAACCACTAAATGATCCTGAAAGTTCGTTTGATTCTATACTGCCGGAGACATTTATTGATCCTGTTACTTGTAATGCCATATCTTATTTTATTGTTGTTTATGAAAGTCTTATTGCTATAAGGTTACCATTTCTATATAGTCCACCTAATGCTATACCCCCTATGGCTGCTGCTGTATCATCAGCAAAGTTACCACTTTGGGATATTTGAGGTAATACTACTTGTAATGTTTCGAAGTTAGCTTCACTACCAACCATACTTAAACTACCAGTTATTCTAACATCTACTGATGAAGATATAAATGTCCCCCCATCATACCAAATAGATGCTGCACTTCCTGTAGTAGCTCCACCACCTGCTCCAATTATAACCCACCCTTGAGTTCCTCCAGTGTATGTTAATATAAATGAGGCTGTTGATAAATCTAAAGTTAGGTCACTCGCATCACCCATTATTAACTCACCATTTCTGCCTAATATATTAGTTCCTATATTGGATCTATTAGAAATTTGGATTGAATCTCCATTGGTAGGTGCTGATGGTAATGTTAATGTATATGCTGTTGATTGTTCAAAAACATATGTTTTACCTTTTTCAGCTGTGGTATTTGCTGTTACATATTCTGCTGGGAACCCACTACCACCACCATTTAAGGCGTATGATGCTGTTAAAGCATATGATGCTGATGTGGCTGTTTGAGCGTATGATGAGCTTACTTCATGAGTAACCTCATGTGATGACGATATAGCGTATGATGCTGTATGGGAGTATGATGATGTTAAAGCATATGATGCACTTACACTTTCTAATAGGTTTCTAGCATCTGATGCTGATCCACTTAAGGCCGCTATTGAAGCGCTTATTGCTTGATCAGTAGATTGTAAACTACTACTAAAAGTAGCATATCCAGTAGTTGATGTTATATCAACTTGTACTGAACCTGAAACTGTACCTGATGGTAAACTTCCTGTAATAGCATCTGCTAATGGAACTTCTAATGTATTTCCATCACCTAGGAATATATAATCTGTTGGTAGATTGGGAACATCGTTTGTTCTTCCAGATCCTACAACTATTAGTTCTCCTTCTGTAGCGTTTATTTTACCTACAATAGCTATGTTTTGGATTTCAGCTGAATCACCGCCTGGTTTGGTTTCTGTAAACCCTCCAGTTGGAGCTACATAAATATTATTACCAGCTGTAAATCCTGATGTATCTACTCCTGTTATTTTACCAGTTAATATAACTTGTCCTGATGTGTTATTAGATAACGTAGAGGATAGAATACCAATAGCTGGCATAGTTGCTGCAGATGAGGCTGATGCAGCTGATATGTTTAGGTTTTCACCTGTTACTCCTGTTGAGTAAACTGGAGTACCTTTAGGTAAGGTTTCTCCAGATGTGTTTTTAACACCTATTATTAAATCATTTGCGTTTATTGCTGTTGTACTAGTTACAGCATAACTAGATGTTACTACATACGATGCTGTATGGGCATATGAGGCTGTTAAAGCATATGATGAAGATATAACCACTAATGCGTTTCTAGCATCTGATGCTGATCCACTTAAAGCTGCTATTGAAGCGCTTATTGTTTGATCAGTGGATGTTAAAGAAGCACTTAAGTTAGATATGGGGAGGGTAGATGAACCACTAACTTGGTCTGCTAATACGTTTCTAGCAGTTGAGTTTGATCCACTTAAGCTAACATTCATAAACTCTAACTGAGAATACATTACATCTCTTCTAGTTGAAGCTGAAGCACTTAGTGATGCTACTGATGAGCTTATTGTTTGGTCAGTTGTTGTTAATGATCCACTTAGTGTTGCTATAGGAGCTGTTGATGAACCACTAACTTGGTCAGCCAATACATAACCCGAATCATTTGTTAATTGGGATATATTGGACCCACTTATTATTACTTTTTTCCAATTTGGCATTTTACTTTTATATTAGGTTGGTTACAATCTTGCCCACTTCCCCTATTGGGGCCGTAATACATTTTTATTTACTCATATTTGATGCATGAATTTGTAGTTTAGATAATACACTAGCTACTAACATGGCATCTTTTCCTTTTATACTTAAATTCATAACAGCTTTGGCTATTACAGCCATTTCTTGTTCAGTTAAATCAAGACTATACATTCTTTAGTTGGTTTTGTAGTTTTACTACCATATTATATACTTTCTCTAAATCCTCCCCTTTGAAGGTGGATTGTTTTATAAGTGTTAATATAATACCAATCTCTACTTTATCCAACTTACTTTTGGAAACCCCTATTGGGGTTTCCATTTGTTGTAATAATCCCATAACTTATTTAAGCTTTTATTATGAATAAATATAAATATCTTCTGTATCAGTTTTAACATGAATTGTACCTACACCATATACTGCTGCTGTTGATGGTACTGCTGTAGATGTTTCTACTGTACCTAGGAAAGCATCTACTGAACCAAATGTTGTTGCGTCATGAGTTAATGATGCTTGTAGTGACCATCTACTATTTGCTTGAGAATATCCTAATGCTTTACCGGATCCGTTAGCTGCTGATTGGATTATAAGACCACCATCTGTTGCTGCTGTTGAACCACTTGCGAATAATGCAAATTTATCTTCAACTAATAGGTTTGTTGTTTGAACTGATGTAGTTGTTCCTTTAACAGTTAAGTCTCCTTCTACTGTAGCTGATCCATTAACTTGTAAATCGTTAAAAGTTGGATCTGATGTTTCTGATAAATCAAAAATATCAACAGTTTCTGGTGTACCATTAAAATCAGCTATAAACTGACCTTGTACTGTCGAAGCAAAAGATAAAGTAGTAGTATCAGCTATTTGGGATACTAATAGGTTTCTAGCATCTGATGATGATCCACTTAATGATGCAACTGATGAGCTTATTGCTTGATCAGTTGATGTTAAAGAAGCACTCAATGCTGAGATAGCTGCTGTTGAAGATCCACTAATTTTTGTTACCAATAAATCTCTAGCATCTGAAGCTGAACCACTTAGGGTTGCTACTGATGAGCTTATTGCTTGATCTGTTACTGTTAGAGAAGCACTTAATGCTGAGTTGTCTGTAACTATTAGGTTTCTAGCGTCTGAAGCTGATCCACTTAATGATGCAACTGATGAGCTTATTGCTTGATCTGTTACTGTTAATGAAGCACTTAAAGCAGCAATTGGAGCTACTGATGATCCACTAATTTTTGTTACTAATACGTTTCTAGCGTCTGATGCTGACCCACTCAATGTTGCTACTGAAGAGCTAATTGCTTGGTCTGTTACAGTTAAAGAGGCGCTTAAAGCTGAGTTGTCTCCAACCAATAGATTTCTAGCATCCGAAGCTGAACCACTTAGGGCCGCTACAGATGAACTAATTGATTGATCCGTTACCGTTAAGGAAGCGGAAACCGTAGTTAATTCTGCCTCAGTTATGATTTTTTTCCAGGATGCCATGTGTTTTGTTTGTTTGTGTTAAACTATTATTAATTAATTACTATTCTTGTTATTTGTGTATAAATATTATAAACCAAAGTAAAACTGCGAAGCTGTATAATATATCCCACCTTCGATTGGTGTTGGTGGTGCACTTCCACTCCATTTTAGTACTATAGTACCTTTTTCTGTAATTGCTACTTCACCCTCATCTATTGATCCTCTTACTAGAAATAAATCATCAGTTGATATAGCTGAAGTTTGAATAAGAATAGCAGAGGAAGATATTACTCCTTCTGAGTCTAGGGAGGCAGAAGTTTGACTACTACCTATCAGTATGGGTTGATGTATTTTCATTCAGTGGGTCTTATTTTATCAATGTTATATTATGCTGTTCTTACTACTAGATACTTCGAACTTACTCCTGTTGAACCTGATAACCAAACACCACCTATTGAAGCTAGTGATTCTGATACTGGTAAACCACTAAGATTTATACTACTTGAAGCTATTATACCTGCTACTGCTGTTAATGATCCAGCGGTTGTAATATCGGATGTTGTTTTAATACTACCTGATACATCTAAATCGTTTGTCGTGGTTAAACCACCTGATACGATTAAATCACCAGTAATACTTCCAGTGGCAGCATTTATATCACCTGTAACAGATATTGATCCTGTTATTGAGTGTGACCCTGTAAAGTGTCTAAAGTTATTATCTAGTTCTAAGTTTGTTAGGGCTGAGCCTTTTATTGATCTGTAAGTTAATGCCATTTGTTTTTATTTAGATGCTACTACTATTTCTAATAATGATGATGAAGGATAAGCCTTCGCTTTTATTGTGTCTATTCCTATTAGGTTACCATAATACGTAGGGTCAACATAACCCTCTACTACATAATCAGATACTGATGAAGCGTTAAACTTACCATTACCTAACATAAATGTTTTTTCACCATCTAAGTTAAAGATAGTTGATTCCTCATTTGATTTTATAAAATATAAATCTACGTTACAAGGTGTAAGGTTTGAAATTCGAATGTATCTTACATCCCCTTTAACAAAGGATCCAGCTACAGATTCTTCTTCAGAATCTACAAACCTTAAAATCTCTATACCACTACCTGAAAATTTAGTGGAAATGGTGTCTAATCTTCTTGTAAACTGACCTACATCTTCGATAGTAGCACTATGAGATGTAATAGAGGATTTACCGTCATCCAGTATTACTCTTTCGTCTAAATTTGAAATTAATCTACCCATTTATTATTTTGTTATAAATATGTTATTTCTTAGTAGAATCACTAAAATTAGACTAAGTTATGTGACTTAGTTTTTCCTCATAGTAATCCAAGATGTCTTCAACAATAGGATCTCTATGGTTGGTTAGTAGTTTGATAGCTTCTAAATTTTTTACTTTCTTAGATGCGCTATATAAGAATCGAAATCCTGAGTCTGATCGTTTTTTTAAATCTATTTGGTGATCATCACCACATATAACCATTTTACTTCTTACCCCAATACGAGACACAATCATCTCCATTTGTTCGTGTGTAACGTTTTGTGCTTCGTCCACAATGATTAGTGAATCTAAAAATGTTCTACCTCTCATAAACGATACAGGTACTATCTCTATCTGTCCGTTTTCAAGGTATTTTTCCATTTTTTCTTTACCATATAGGGTATAGAAGTTTTGGTATATTGGTTGAACCCAAGGATCCATTTTTTCTCTCATATCACCTGGTAGAAAACCAATATCCTCTTTAGATACAGTAGGACGTGTGATTATGATTTTGTCGTATTGTTTTGAAAATAAACCATCTAGAGCTACATTACATGCTAAAAGTGTTTTCCCTGAACCTGCTGATCCTGCTAATAACGTTATTGTATTATCTAATATGGTTTGTTTTGCGGTTTTTTGTTCTGGATTTAATTGAATGTGAAACTTAATGGGGTTTTTTGGAGATCTTTTAGGACGATATACATCGTCATTGTGAGGTTTACTTGTTGGCATAAACTATATTTTGTTAATAAATATGGATATAAAGAAGGTCCCCAAAAAGGGGACCTACATTTTTAAGAAGTTTTTTATGCTATTCTAACCTTCAAATCACTTGCGGTTCTATATATTCCTCCTATTAGAATACCACCAGTTGCTGCTGCTGTATCATCTGCGAAGTTTTGAATATTAGAAATACCTAGAGCAACTGATGATGTTTGAGAAAATGATGATGATAAAACTGTATTATCACTTCCTGCTCCTAAACTAAAACCCTCTCCTGATATTGAAGAGCTTATGAATGAAGATCCACTCATACTAACCTCTACTGGGTCTCCTAAACCGCTTTGTAGTAGGTTATTTTCAGTTGTTAAAAGATCTTGGTATGTGTCTTTTATGTGTCTATTTGTTAAACTGGCCATTTATTTATGTTTAGATTTGTTGTGTGGTTATAAATACTATGGACGAAACGAAGCGTTATTCTTTTCGTGCTCTCTAAACTCTACTTGAGCTACTTTAACTCTACCTTCACTTTCCTCAACTACCCAACCATTTAACTTTTCATAAACGTATTCAGCAAACTTCTCTGCTCCAACTGCGGGTAGTATTCTAACTTGTGCTACTTCAGCAGCACCCATCTGTTCGAACGCTTGTCTGTATGGATCATCTTCTGCTATAATCATAGTATGATCAAACATATATGACATCCACTCTTTGGGTGTTTTACCATCGATAAGAGTTTTAGATCGTTTTGCTGATCCAAAATCCCATACCCAGTTTCTATCGTCTAACTCACCTTCAAACCATACTTTAAAAGATACTCCGTAACCATGTACGAATCGACAGTGAGTTGTTTCTGCTTTCCATTGTCTAAAGACAACTGAAAAACCATCGTATACTTTTGATGATGAATGTTTACCCATTATAAAAATCTAAAATTTGTTGTTTTGATTGTAATCCTGT
>Ga0209092_10002265_pt1 | contig 17766 bp, 15 predicted proteins | sample FraStrMetagenome_FD_187446 | JGI IMG/M metagenome (GOLD analysis project Ga0209092, IMG submission 187446) | Marine eukaryotic phytoplankton communities from Arctic Ocean - Fram Strait ARC3M Metagenome (SPAdes) (version 2) | ecosystem: Environmental > Aquatic > Marine > Oceanic | place: Fram...
AGATATTGATTTCACAATTAAAGCAATTCAAAACAATATAAAAGTATTATAATGACTCTTGTTTTATTCACATATCAAATTTTCATAACTAAACATCCAAGACATCCTTCACAATACCATGATTATTGATATAATACTCTCACGTAAAGCACTACTAATTCTGATGCCACCTATCATTGCATCTATTAACTATATCAATACTTGCTTCCACTGAGATTCTCTTTCCGCATCAGTTCAAATTCTTTCCTCCGCTCAAGTGCTCATTATTTGATAAATCTTCAATCAGATACTGCTCCAATACACTCATCAAGTTCAAAATTTACATCAACGACTATCTTGCCTTTGAATTATGAACTTGTCTTTCACCAGTTCCGCCTTTGCTACACTTGCGACTCTCGCCCTATTTCCGTCTCCTTTGTACTCTCAACAAGCAGGTACCTTCGAGCAAGAGCAAAAACCTACCATTTCCCTACGAGAATGTACACTCAGCGGTGGATGTACCGAAACTCAAGCCAAGCTTACCTTGGATGCCAACTGGAGATGGATTCATGAGACTTCAGGCTCTAACAACTGCTACACAGGAAATGCATGGACTTCTAGTCAATGCTCCCCTAGTAGTGACCCTGGCCAATGTGCACAAACTTGTGCACTTGAGGGAGTCACATCTGCCAAATACAAAGACACATATGGAATTGAGCAGGTAGGAAAAGGAGTGAAGCTTGGCTTTGTTACAGAGCACCAATATGGAAAAAATGTTGGATCTCGTTTGTACATCATGGATGGAGATGATAAATATAAAATGTTTTACCTGAAGAACCGAGAGTTTGCTATAGATGTCGATGTATCAAACCTCTTTTGCGGTATGAATGGAGCTATGTATTTTGTGGAGATGGATGAATTTGGAGGAAAAGGAAAAAATAATAATCAGGCAGGAGCCAAATATGGTACAGGTACGTTCTTATGAGCGTTGACGATGCTAGTCAGACTGCATTGGAAGTGATAATGCGACTCATAATGCTTCTCGTCTTAAATTATTTTTATTACTGTTTCATTTCTCCATAGGATATTGCGATGCCCAATGTCCCCATGATATCAAGTTTATCGATGGTGAGGCCAATAATGTTGATTGGATTCCCAACCCGAATGATTTGAGCAATAACATGGGTGTCGGAAAGTACGGATCTTGCTGTGCTGAAATGGATATTTGGGAAGCCAATAGTATGGCCACAGCATATACCCCTCACCCATGCGACGAGGACATCACACAATACCGATGCGAAGGCACTGCTTGTGGTGACAATGCGTCCGGTGAACGGTATGATGGTGTTTGTGATAAGGATGGATGTGATATCAATCCATACCGTATGGGCAACCCAAACTTTTATGGACGTGGAGATCAATATGAAGTCAACACACTTAAACCTATGACTCTTGTAACTCAGTTCATTACAGATGATGGTACTGACACAGGAAATCTCTCCGAGATAAAGCGCTTTTATGTACAAGATGGTAAAGTTATCCACAGCCCATCTTCTACAATATTAGACCCTGCTGGACTTACCGATAGTGACACAATTACCGACCAATTTTGCGAAGATAAAAAGGTTCTATTTGAAGATGTAAATGATTACCTAGAGAAAGGAGGTACTAAGGCTATGGGAGACTCACTCGATCGCGGCCAAGTCATGGTAATTTCTTTATGGGATGATGTAGAAGTAAACATGTTGTGGCTTGACTCTGCTTTTCCATTAGACAAAGATACTACTGAGCCTGGTGTTGTACGTGGCGACTGTCCTGGAGGCCAAATGAGTACACCAACATACTTGAGAGATACTTATCCTGATGGTTACGTAATCTTCAATAGCGCAGCTATCGGAGAGATTGGATCAACAGTCGATGCAGGCCCAACTACATCTGCTCCTACAAGTGCACCTACGAAAGCTCCCGATTGTAAGAGCTGGTGTGCTGGTTCTAACGCGCCCTGGGAAAACAAATGTACCTGGGCCAAGTGTTCTTTGTGTAGCCAATGCGAAACTATTGCGACACCAGCACCCACACTAGCTCCTACTCCAGCACCCACTCCAGCTCCTACTCCTGTACCCACGGCAAGTCCTACTGCTTCTCCTACCTCATTGCGTACATCTACACCTACTTCGGTCCCAACCTCCAGCTCTACCCCTCCTGCAAGTGATGATGATGATGATGATGATGATTTGGGAACATCAATTAGTGAGCTGATTGCTTTATTGAATGTGGTGATTGATCTATTGAATCAATTTTTGTCATTGTTTGGAGGAAGTCGTATCACTCGCTTTGGTGGAAAATAGACATAGAATCAGAAAATGCTGGGATGAGATTACCGAAATGAATGGGAGAAATGCTAGATCATAAAATATGAAATAAATAGTTTATTTGCGAAATAAGGGTAAATAAAAGCTTACTTTAGGTATGATATCGTCACACTAAAACAAATATTTATGCCTCTTATTAGTAGTGAAAAAATATTTGTTTCACATGATGAGACAATTCTTCAACAAGTTAGTCATTCATTGTTCCTAATGGCCGCATGCGTAAAACGCCTCTGTGGTTCAAAGGCATACAGTACATACTTCCATCCATTGCCATTACACCTCCTTCCCTATATTATAGAAAAATATTGTGAGTTGTAAAGATAAAGGTATTTCAATAAGTGTCCACGTTAATACAACATCATTACGCACCATTTATTTAATCCTTTGAAAGGACCACCAATGGTAGTTACTTCGGGTTCTTCCCCTTCTCCTCTAGGTCTGATACGTAAAATGGATTCTGATTTCAAAGGTATACCATAAATGACACCGTCGGGTGCCACAAATCCATTTTGCCATTTGTTTTGCCGTATTCGTTCCAAAGTTACCAAAGAAGGACCAATTTCTCGTACAACATCTGTTTCAGTATTTATCTGGACAACATAATCCGTGTCACTTGGGAATAAATACACATTATTGACATCGCAGGGGCAACTGCCACATACAGCCCCAAGAAACTTGTATTTACCATCATTACGATGCGATCCAGTCCGAAGTTCATTTCCAATGAGTTCTAATTTGGGTTTAGGACCTGGAATTATTTTCAATACACGATCTGAATGGGCGGGTATACCATAGCTATAGAAATGCACAAGGAAGCTTGTCAAAAACCAAATTGAATAGAATCATTACAGCGCTAAAGATTTCATTCTAGCCATCAACTTACATGGCACCATTCGTTCGCCCAATGACTCCGCCATGCCACTTATATCCACCTTCACCGTAATCTCCATGCATGGTTACTTCTTGTGTTTTAGGATCAATTCGAATGACTCCTCCAGCGCTGTATCAGTATTTAAATAAAGCGAATACATTCATGAATAACAAGCAAATATGAAGTAAAACTTAAAATTCCTGACTTACTTTTGAGGAATGCCATAACTTCAGCAAATTATAAGGAAGATTCATAAAGAGAGGAAAAATCAGTGAATATTACAAAAACACTTTAATGACAAGAAAATGCCTCAAATTCTTACATTGCACCATCTGAAGATCCCAACAAACCCCCATACCATTTATTTCTACCTTTCCACTTAGGACCAATCAATGATACTTCGTCATCCTTACTTGGATCAATTTTCAATACCCGCTCCGCAAATTGAGGGATACAGTAAATACCTGTCAATACACATAGAAAGAAATATAATTTACTTTTGAGCAAACATTGATAAATATGAAAGGATCTTGAACTATGAAGCACTTACATCCATCGTGGGATGAGTACACTCCTCCATGCCATTTCCAATCCTGGTTAATTTCCTCCGAAATAACTGCCTGTCCAAAAGTAGTAATTTTTCCATTTTCTGGCTCTATTTTAAGTATCGAATTCGAATGGCATGGTATGCCATAAATGGCACCACTTGTTGGTACTTTGACGGCACGTAACCATTTGAATTCACCTTCATATTTGGGCCCTAGGGGAGTGATCTCAGATGTATTTGGATTAATGCATAAGACTTGCTTCGCATGCCCAGGAATAGTATAAATCATACCATTATTCCCTAATTCTCCACCTAAATATTTCTCACGTCCTGTTAGAGTAGGTTTTGCGGTTAATATAGAAAGTTCTGTATAATCATCTTTGAAATATTCTCTGCTACTTTCATGGAAGATTTTGCTGTTTGTATCATTCCTTTTCCTATTCCTTTGTTTATTTTTCATATAGTTTCGTGAGACTTTTGCATTCCAATCATGAAATGTCATATTTTTCAATTTAATTGGTTTTGATTCAAGCAGGGGTGAAGGTGGGATTTGAAGCATAGACTTTCCATTAGGCCGCACAAATAAAGTTACAGCCATACGTTCATTTCCCTTCGGATTAGCAACAGAGGAAGGTACTTGGATCACTCGATGACAGGCAGCTGGGAAATATCCTCCTGTAACGAGGGATAATACACTACCTGTAAAGATTGTAGCTATTCCATGACCATGAGCTGGTATATTTTTCCATGTTTTTTTCGACGATTTCTTTTGGTGGGGATTGTTTGTACTATCAATGACCGATGAAGAAGCTTCATGAGATAAATATTGTAAGCCATATCCACTAGAGGAAATGCCAGGAACATCATGGATTACAATAGAAAGTAATGATGGATCTGTATGCATGGGAAGAATTTCTTTATCTGATTCCTTTTCTATCCTTTCTGTTTTAGACTTTTCTGATTTATGTGTAGGATGCTCAGATACATATCGTTTTACATGCCATTGACTAGAATTATCAGTTGGACCTAGGTGCTGTTGAAACCATTCTTCTTCTGTGATTTTCATGCTACGTGCAATGCCTGATAAAGCCTTTTGAGCTATATCATTATGGAGACAATTGAAGGCATGTTCCATAGTATTTTGAAAATTAATATCACTATTAGTAGCTGATAGATCGAGATCAAATAGTTTTCCATCACTGAAAATAAACCCTAACATCACAAATATCAATAAATATTATTAGTGTAGCGAAAATGAAGGTATTAGAATTCATATTGACATTCAACATAATTATGCGAAAGATAAGAAAAGCTCACAAAAGAATTACCTTCTCTATATTGATTGTATCGGCTTAAACTATTATCCTCATCAGATGGATTCTCACAACCAGCAGAATGCCACCCAGTAACATGAGCTGAATCATCATTAGGTCCAATCCATGGTATGTCATTAGTAACATCTTCTTTTTCCACCCTTGAAGATTGATGTTGTTTGCAATGATTCATTCCATGTCTAGCTACTTGAAAAAAATCGTTCCAGATTTTTTCTTGATTCGGTATTTTTGATTCAGGATAGATCAGTGAGAGTGGAACACTGGCAACTCCTCCATTCTGTTGTAATTGTTGGGCAACCTCATCCCAAACTTGACAATTATTGCTGGAAGATACCCTCATGTTTTTATTATTATATATTTATTATGGATGAAAGGGTGTTTTTTTATATATTTCACTCCATACAAGTTTCCGTAGAAATAAAGTGTCAAAATTGATTGGTCTTGATAAGCAAGCATATTTATTCTTTAAATCAATACTCAGCTGTGCATCAACATCCTTCACCTTTTCAGAATAGCATAGACCCCAATAAATCACCCTCCTTATCAGTTATTGCAACTCTAGTAAAAGCATACTCTTTTCTGCTTTACAAATATGGGGAAAAAAGATAAAAAGAAGAAGGACCCCTTAAAAAAGGCTGCAATGGCAGCCAAAAAGGAAGCCAAGGCCGAAAAAGCAGCCTTGAAACGAATGAAAAAAGAACAAGGAAAAAATGCTGCGGAAAATGCCTCCAATGACGATTTTGATGATATCTTAGCAAGTTATTCCAATTCTAATAATACAGCCATAGAGGCTCCGACGATGTTCCCACTCGAATCTTTCCCCTCTACACGAGCAAACTTTTCATTTACATTTTCTAACAACCATGATTTTTACGTTTATGGAGGAGAATATTACAATGGGGTTGAAAACATTGTTTATCCTGATTTATTAAAGTATTCTTCAGATCAAAATCAATGGAAACAAATCCTTTCCCCCGTTATGCCACCAGCAAGATGTGCCCATTCCTGTGTCTTTTACAATCAAACTCTTTATGTATTTGGTGGAGAATTGGCAACTGCTACTCAATTTCATCATTACCGTGATTTTTGGAAATTTAATATCTCCAAACAAACGTGGGAAGAAATTAAAACCAAGAATAATGGACCTAGTCCCAGATCAGGTCATCGCTGTATAGTATGGAGACATTATATGATATTGTACGGAGGATTTTATGAGGCACTCAAGGAAACCAAATGGTTTAACGATTTATGGGTCTTTGATTTTGCCACCAATACATGGACGGAACAAAAATATAGTAAATTAAGTACAATTCCTGAACCAAGAAGTGCCTTTTCCTTTGCAATACATACCTCATCTGATACAGCTATTCTCTATGGAGGATTTAGTAAACTCAAAAATCCTGGTAAATCCGACGAGACCAAAGTTCATTCCGATTGCTGGGCCTTGCATTTAAAACCACTCACACAAAATAAAGTTCCTACATGGGATCGTCTCAAACGAAAGGGAACGTTTCCAAATCCATCACGAAGTGGTATGGGTTGCATTGTTCACAAGCAACGTTTGCTCGTTTATGGAGGAGTGAATGACACGGAAAAAGACGGACATAAATTAGAGAGTATATTTTACGATACTATGTTTGCGATGGACATGGAGAAAAAGCGTTGGTTTGAGGTGGGTATTAAAAAAAAGAAGTCAAAAGATGGAAGGAGACGAAAGAAGAAGGGAAAAGATGATGGAGACAACAATATTGATCAAGATGAAGCTCAAACTCAAAGAGACGACGAAGATGATGAAGAAGATGATTTTGAAAATGATGAGATTGATGCTGAAGCTCATAATGGATGGGATTTTGATAAACTTCGTTCGAATATGTTCGCCTTTATTGATGGCGATGGGAATCTTGTCTATGAAAAGATTGAAGAGGAGGTGGATGAAACAGAAGATAATGAAAATGAAGAAAATAAGGGATATGAGGCAGATCAAGGCGAAAGGGATGATAAAGGCAAAGGAAATGCATCTAGTAAACAATTAGCTAATGAACTCATGGATTCTTTGAAAATTTCTGAACCTGAAACTAAACCTCTCAACGAAGCCGAAACTCTATCTCCTCCAGCTCAAAGTATAACCGAAATGAAAGTAAAATCGAATGGACCAATTGATTCATCACGTATTCTTAAGCTCAATTCCGATGGTAAGCCAAGTGCTATCGAAACAGCGTCACCTCTTCCCAGAATCAATGCAGCAATGGCAGTAAAAAACAACACCTTGTACATATTTGGAGGATTATTAGAAGTAGGAGATCGAGAAATCACTCTGGATGACTTGTGGAGTATCGATTTACAAAAGAGAGAAGAATGGAGCTGTATTTGGAGAGGATCAATGCACCAACAAGTTTGGAAAGGCGTGGATAGTGATTTGGACAATGCCAGTTATATTTCAACAGGTGATGATCGTATGGAAGATATTGATGAAGATTCTGACGAGGCAGGATTTTCTGCTGGTGCCGCTGGTGCTGCTAGTAATATGAGTGCTGATCAAATAGAAGAGGAACGTGCGAGGAAAGATGCTCGGAAGGCTGCTAAACGAGAAGCTCGAAAGAAAGAAAAATCTAGTATTAGGAATGAAATTGCCGCATTACGATCAGAATTACAGTTGGACGATGTTCATCGGACACCTCAAATGGGAGAAGTTATGGCAGATTTCTACTCACGTACCTCAGAATATTGGAATCAACAAGCGATAGCATCTCAGGCTGCTGTTACCACAGAAAATTCCGCGAGGGAGGAAGAAAGACTCAGTCATAAAGAGATGAAGAGAGTAGGTTTTTCGTTGGCACAGAAACGGTACGAAGAATTGAAGCCTGCAATTGAACGTTTGAATGAATTGGAGGAAATGCAGGCTCAAGCTGAGACAAAGCATAAGAAAAAGAAAGACAAAGATAAAGGACAAAAAAAGGAGAAAAATAAAGATCGACGACGTTGAATCTGAAACCGGTGCACTATCATAATTTAGCGCACTTGATTCATAAATCATTGCAGGCGTATTTCTTATTTTTATTTGCATTATCATGTCTATTCAAATGATACAATCAAAAAATCATCGTTTTTGCCAACTAATCGAATACTAACGGGCTAATGAAAATGATTCTACATATTTCGTTTGTCCACGAGAAAAGGAAAAGAGTATACGAAAAAACATTTGCATTATTTTGACTTCATTATCGGATTTTAGACAACGTTGTGTTAGAATGTTTCCAGAAATCCTTTTTGAACATGATTCGAGTCTACGCTAATTAAAATATATTTTTTGTTGAAGCAAAATATTCTTATCGAGAGCTAATTCATTTATCAAATAGCTGTAGTAAATTTTCAATCAATTCATCCTGTAAAGTTCCTGCCAACGATGGAACAGGTAAAGAAAAAATCAATTGAAAAAAGGATTGTGGAAAATAATGTAGAGAAGAAAACCACAAAACTATTCAATCAATTAATTGTTAAAGAAGATTTTTTCATATTTTTCTTGATGAAGCAACACAATTGTGTGTATCGAGCAAAAAAAAGTATATTTATGAAAAGTGAATCTTTACTGCTCGAATATCAAGCGTATAGTTTTTCCAATCCTTTAAATTTCATATATATATTTATTATGTTAAATGTGTTTCTTCACTTATCCTTAAAAGATTGGAATTCGCCTATTTTGATTATGATGTGATACAGAATAACATTTTTTCTTGCGATGCTAAGATGTATGATTGATGAGAAAGCAAAAAAAAACACGCACTTATCTTACATTCAAACATTTATTTCAATGAATCAGTCCATCACGTGTGTGTGGACTCTAATCACTATTGGATGAACTGGTGTCAGCATGTTAAAAAAGTTGGTAACCATACGCACTTTTTTATGAACATGTGTAGGCAATAAACCATTCTTTTCTTCATCAAACCACTTAAAAATCGGCAAGTATGTAGGATGCCATAGTAGATTCCTTAGTGATTCTATTCTGGATTAGCACTTCTCACAATTTGCAAAAACATAAAAGAAACAAAAATGAACCGTATCTCTGCTTTCGCCGTCTTAACTCTTCTCGCATCTACTAATGCATTTGCACCATCTGTATCTCCATTTGGCGTTGCTTCATCCCCAGCGTCCTCCACATCCCTTAGCATGGCTGTAGAGTCAATTGCTGGAGTAAAGAAAGCAATCAAAGGAATGACAAAAGATAACTTCGATGAAACTTTGAAAGAACTTGAACCCCAGCTTACTTCACGTGGTGTTTCTGTTTACTACAAGTCTATGAAGAGAATTTCTAGGGCTGCAAAAGAATTAGGAACCACTGTTCCAGAAGGTTACGCTAAAGAAGCCAAATGCACCCTTAAGAGGAGAACTAAACAAGATGAGTTCATTAAGATGAAGGAAGAAGCTAGAATAGCCGAAGAAGAAGAGGCTGCAGCAGCTGCTGCTGAAGCAACCGAGGCAGAACCTGAAGCTGAAACACCAGCCGAAGAATAAATCAAATCCAGAATTCTGAGCTTTCGAGAAGTAGGGCAGGTCGTCTTTTTATTTGCTTTCGTTTTAATTTGATAATATCTTTTCTGAACATCTGTTACCCACAATATTTCTTCGTGCTTTTTTAAATTTCTTTGGATATTTTGAATCACAACACATTTGCCGTATTTTTTCTTACTTTTGCTGGAACATTTAGCACATTCAAGATTTTCCTCCTAAATTTTCTATTCTTCTTATTCATTTGCTTTAATAGAAATAAAGGTTGAGATAACCTAGCCAAAATATTTTACGAAAGCAAGTAAACGGCGAAGATCCCCTTCCCCTTACCTTTTACACATGAGATACCAACCAATATTGAGGAGCACAATCGATTATTCTTGTATTCCAAGGAATAAAAATCGTTATGGATCAGAAAGATTTCAACACATTTAATCTGGATAAAAGAATATTTAATTCTTGCATGAATTATGAATATTTTACAAATATAATTGCTGATGGTACATTTACCTTCAACACATATGTATATCAAATATTCGATGAATATCAATTCATCCAAACTGCTTCTAATGACACGTAAAAGTCTATTTCGCAAATCCTAAATCGAAATATTTCCCCCAACTCCTTCGTAAGTCGCAGTCTTGCTCCTTTTTATTCATTAATTCTTTCTTTTTTGCTTTATTTTCCAGTGGCTCAACTATGCTTCTAGATGCTTCTTTACTTTCTCTAACTATATGGTTAAGTTTGTTCTTTTAAACCTTCGTATTCCATATATTGTCGCAGTTTTATCAGTTTTTGGTAATATTGTGGGTTTTCCCCTTCAACTTTATGCACTATGCATATGTGTGCGATGTCATTTGCTGTAAAATAAGTGCTATCCTTTGCACTTATCATGTTCGGACCTAAAAACATGAAAAGATATATTATATATTGTAAGGGTGTTGGCATTAATGGTTGCGCTTCGCGAAATTGTACCATGCAGCTGTAAAATATCACGCATTTGAATTACTTTCTGAATCGACGAATAGAGACGTAATTCGTTATTTATCCCGAACATAGATATTCAATTAACGAAAGCACTATTAATTCGGATTCATAATATTCTTTCCTAAAAAACCGTGTTAACAATTAAAGAATGATTATTGTAATAAACTTATTAATATCTACAGAACTTTCATACAAATGTACTTCAAAAAGAAATCATCAAGATAAGATTTACAATGCAACAATTGTAGCAACGAAAGACGCTACAATTAAGGTGACACCTGCATTTGCATTGGGCATAATGCTGGATGAAGATATAGTTTCGTCTTCTGAAGCATTTTCTTCCTCATTTATATCTTCGCTTACTTGTGGACATGATGGGAATGAATCTAATTGAAAACAACCTCGAGTAGTATGAAATCCTAAATCTGAAGTCATTCCGATAGCAAACATAAGATTCATAGTGTCGGGTTTTTCATCCACAATTTGCTTGAAATTAAGAGTGACAGTATCCTCGGCGGAAAAAGAAGACCGCGGAGACTTCGTCATCATATTAGACATAATAGGGGCATCAATGGAAACATCCATATACTTGGAGCTTTGCTCCATAGGTTTTTTAAGCGATGACATAGACTCAAATACACTTTTGTTCATAGACTTAGCGGCAGGAACCAAGTCAGTAGTGAAACATAATGGAGGCTTGTCTTCGTCTTCATGAGTAATCAAAACAAGAGGTGTATTTCCACCATCAATAGGTGTCATGGAACATATATCAGAGGAACGGTAGCCAAGAGACATCCAAGGTAATTTTCCATCGGAAGTAGGCTCAACATCGTGGAAATGTACACTCATATCAATTGCTTTTGCTGATGAGTCATAACAAGATTCTACAGTCACGCGATCAGAGACTTTAGTAATCTCTTTTTTTGAAGGAGGACCAGCAGTCACAGGCATATTTACTGATTTAACTTCTGATGGAACTTGCCAAACGGGAGAGAATGTGTATTCATTTGAAATCCAAGAAAATTCTTCAACTTCCAGATTAGAAGGAATATGAACGTCAAGAACTGGAGGACCAACCTCTCCACCAACCTCACTACAGACACCACCATTCTCTTCAAATTCCTCCACAATCATAAAAAGCCCATCATCTTCCTCCGTAAGTAATTTATGATTTCTATATACACTCAATGCATCATCACCGAACCCTTCACCAGGGATATTCAAAATAAGGGGCCAATGTACATCATCTTCCACTGGCGCATCTGTTTTTTTTTCAAGTTTATTAGGAGGATTTCCCATCATACTCATAACAAAATACTGCGATGCAAAATCCTTCTTACGCCATTGCTTTACTAATTTAGGTATAGCACCTTCAGCTTCATGAGAATAGAAAACATGCTGATCTCCTATATACTGAACATCAGTATCGTCACCTCTTTTATCCATGAACCAATCTGGTCGGATATTTCCTATGACAGCCAAATTAATCATGGAACATTCTTCAATTTTTGTGACGTCTAGTTCACCAACTTGAGCTGGGTTATTCTCGTTGTCTTTCCAAGAAACAAAATACATTTTGTTTCCCTTATGAATCATTGTTGAGATGGAGTTATCAGTTTGATTCAAGTTACAACCAATAAGCCCCTTATCGGTAGATTCGTCATCTGGATTTTCACATGGTCCCTGTCCAATAGCTCTTAACACACCGTTTTGATATGTGGTATCACTTCTTTTCCAATTATTATCTAAGGAATAAAATGTTTTCCCGCGTGATGTATATACAATCTCGTCACTGCCATATGCCATACTTTTAAATTCAGTATCTGCACTCCATTTTAAAGGCCACATGTAGGGAGAATCTTGTGCTGGCGTGTTTGGACATGAAGAAGAGTACCCAGAAGAAAATCCAGCTTGATGAGCAGCTCCAATCGCACCCGGGGCTAAAATACATTTTTCACCAGTGACTTCCATTGTTGACCAAGAATGGCCATTATCTTCATCTTGACCAAGTACAGTAGAAACGTCTTCACTACACAACGATCCTACCTCGAAGGTTCCTTGGATAAAAGTTTCACATGCCATTTTGTTTCCATCACAATCAGCCATGGGACTCAACATCATTTGATTTGCAATCTCCTTATTAAACAATACGGATGTTACACACCATCCTGCAGCTTCATTTGCACATTCATCTGCACTAAACGACCCGCCGCTCTCTTCTGCACAGCGTGCCTCCATTTCAGCAATTGCCCATGACGACCCACGAAAATTCATACATGAAGTACCTCCGGAGAAGGCATTGGAATAACTACAGCTTCCTGGAATAGGGATGGATTCTGCTTGAAGTTTACGACCATTCTTATCCAATCCAAGTTCTCTAGCTGCCTCTTCCGCTCCTTTCGAGAGCCATTTATCTGCATAAGGACATTTAATATGGGAACGGAATTTTGGATGGAGTGGTAGTTTAGGATGTCCCTTAGTAATAGCGCCGTTGGGACTTGACAGAAAAATCACTAGCGCTAGACTGGTGCTAGAGCGGAGTCTCATGTTTTAAACTTGTTACTTAGTTAGAGAATGATGTAATTGTGAGGAAAGAATTTCTTGAGATGTTGGAGTTCCCATATTTCTTCTTTCACTATAGTAGAGTGAACAATAGGATTATTTAATGAAATCATACTGCTGACGCACATATTTTGATTCAGTCGTGCGTTTAGGAGGAACATTTTTCTTGGTACAACCCTAGATACATAATTCTTTTTGGATGAATTTGCCACACGTCATTCTTTTTTTTTCTAAACAATAGCCTTTTTCCGTACCGTACACGACACAATAACTCCGAAGCTCCTTCGAAACAATCCCTTGTCATTCCTCATAGTGCCTTTCATTCTATTTGAAATAAAACTCATGTCAATAACTAATCAGGTGCGAGGAAATGTAAGAGAATATTATTTACTTCCTTATAATTCATTATGCAATTTCTTTATTCAAGTAAAGAAATCAATCAGCTTTTCTTTTCGCACAACTGCATTCTATCAGCATTTTTTGGAGGAATATCTTTATGAAATCTATCTTGAGGCAAAGAATTTTGATCATTTTCATACATGATCTTTTTGTTTGAGTTTACTGAATCAATTATCAGCTTAAAATAGCACATTCCATCTCCAAATTGCCCAAATTTGAAAAGCTCTTCTCTTTTCTGCAAGTGTTTCCTTGCTTGAGGGGTCAATAAGTTCCTGATAATGAGAAATGCCATATGCCGACGCAATGTGTTTTGATCATATCTAATTTTGTCTTCGCCGTCATACCAAATATTTATGGCAGTATTCCGAACGTACTCAAGATCAACTTCATCATGATATGCTACTAACGAAGCGTATATTGATGTATTTGCTGATCCTTTATTCAAATCAACACTAAAATTATTATTCCGATTCAAAGCAAAATCATTAACTTTTTCTTGTACAAGATACAAAAAAGTTTTAAATTTATAGGGCTTTGGTGAGAGAGTATACTGCGTCACTAATGGATCTGGTGAGATGGCTTTTAGATAAATTCTTGCAACCTGAACATCTGAAAGATCCAAGTCACTATCATAGACATTCATCCGAAAAGTATTTGCGGCCATGGCTGTTGATAATTCAAAATTTCAAATTATTTCTTTTCTTGTCGATTGGCTTCCCTTGCGGCTTTTTCTGTAGCTACACGTTTATTTTCAAGAATGGAAGGAGATGTCTGGATGAGCAAAATTATTTTTTCATGGATTGGAAAAAAATAGAGAGGATTTGTTATTTTTGATGGACCTACCATTTCGGACACTTGTAGAATCCAGTTCACACATTTTTTTTCAAAAATCCAAAATTTTTACACATTTCAAATAAATGTTCCAAGCAAAAATGCATTCAAAAGTGTAGATTGTAGATCATGGATTCAAATCAAACTATTCCTAAAACAAGGAAACATGGCTAAAAAATAGAAAGAACAAACAAGCATACAAACGATTCCGGAATTCAATTTGAAACGAAATTTCTGCTTTATTCTATTCATCTTGATTCCGAAAATCTAATCAGAAGTATTTCATAGCAAAATGAATAAAGAATATTAAATTTGTATTCGATGTTAATTGTAAAAGTTCTAGCGCTCTTCCTTCTTTCCTCAATTATTTAGTGCAAAGATTTTTTTATGATACATTATGAATCTATTATGGAAGTTGATTGCTGATCAGTTTTTCCGAGCTCTTTTCTTACTTGGCTTTACATCATTTTTCGTTGAGACAGAATTTGGCATTGTTACCATAGTGTTTACATTCATCATTCCTATTGCTGGTGTCATATTTGCTCGATTGCTTTTCAAAGAATTTGTGGTAGTTTTGGGCATTACTGGATTTGTCACGGGGTGAATATTTACGTTTGGAATCGCATACATAGGACGAGGATTTGTGCCGATTGGAGTGGGCATAGGCATGGAGGCAACTGCAGCAGCTGTTGCAGCAGACATATTAACATTCGCCATGTTCTTTTTTGAAACATTTTTTGAATTAGATTGTTTAGCTAACGCCGCTGCATTCATTGCTGCAGATTTGGATTTAGACATTGCCATAGATTTGTTTCCTTTTGAATTTGCTATAGCTCCAGCAGCTATAGAGGAAGCTGACTGCTGTTGCTTCTTAGATTTCCGTTTTGTTGCTTTCTTCGTGATAGAGCCAGTATCACCAGCGATGTTGACAGAGGAAGAATCAGATGCTTGCTTTGATTTCGAAGTTGAGGTACGTCGCTTCGATTTGCCACCTGTGGTTTTACGTGATGTGTTTGTTGTTGTCGTAACATTAGTTCCCATATTTTGTATGTTCATTGACATAGCATTTGCATTGGCCATCGATATAGAGCGCTTGTTGGAATTTGATGGCTTTATTTGATTCCCATTCACAACGACCACTTTGTTTTTCACCATTGCGTTAGATTTCATATTTCTCGTTGCAGCACTCATTTGCATATTTTGTTGTTGCTGTAAATGCTGTTGTTGAATATCCAAACTAGTTTGTATTTCTCTTACTTTTCTTCTTTTCTTTGCCATTTCTGCCTCCTTCTTCATAGTAATTTTTTCCAAACTTAACAGTATTAATGCTTTTTTCCTGACATTATCATACGCATCACAAACTCTTTTTGTGGGACAAACTGGCCTTTCAGGAATTTTCAATTCTTTCAGCGTTGCGTCCATCTTTTGAATAAGTGATTTTGGGAGACCATTATGCCCACCCGTAGCCGGTGTGGCAAGACGTGCTGATTGAAGATACGGTAACCCAGCTGTAGGAATTGGTGCTGTTGCAGAAAATGCAGGATCAAATTGATGAGGATTAGCATTTGGTACCAAACCAGCATAGTTTCCAGAGGGAACTGGAGAATTAGACCGACTTAATGCGGGGCTTCTCACGCCAACTGCACCAATTCTAGCACCAGATTGTTTCAATAAATGTGATCCAGCCTTTTTTAGTTTCCGTATTTGGGCTTCAACTAATTTTAACTCTCTCCTCAACTCGATCTCTTCCTTTTCTTCGCATTTTGGGCGATTCCATAAGAGTTCTAACTGATTTCTTCGTTCATTTTCCTGGTCCAAATAATACGGTTCTTGTGTGGATGTACCCGAGGCTAAAGCATTAATAGCTGCCTGTTGCTCGACGATAGAATCAGCTACTTGCTTAATTTTTTGGGCATGGTTAGCGCTTTGATTATGAATATTTGCATTTGGTTTATGACTTGGATGATTAGGAGGGTATTGGGATGTTAGAGGGGTGGAGGCTGTGGTCGCAGTAGCTTGTATGGTGGCTGCTTTTTGTAAGCGCGAGCGGTTTAGAATTGTTGTTACTTTGTAATATCTATGTTGTAATTCTTGTATAGACCGATCCTGTGACATCTCTTTTCCTCCTTCTACATGTCCTTTTTCTGCTGAAGCAACCTCACCTTTCTTTACATCAGGTCTAATGATTGTTTGCTTAGAATCATTCATAGTTTGACCCAACCATCGATCGTGAATAATAGGCCATCGTAGCTCGTATACTTTCACTAAATGAAATAGTCTATCTGTGTCAGTTTTTGTCCAGGTTGAATCAATTTTTTCAATAAATAGTTCGTATTCATCTTTTGTGTATTCGATAGGATCTATATGAATATCAAAACGAGCATAAGGATAATCAGGATATTCGACACCAGCACGAACCCAATGATAAAACAGAGCCCCATCATTCCTAGCAGAAGACGCAAATGGAGCCCTTCGCAGGTTTTACATTTGATTTGAAATGGTTTGTCAAAAATTGAATCTAAATCAAGCTTGGGATAAACCAAAAAAAACTTACCATAACCATTTCCGTGCGGGTTTTACAGAAACAGGTTTTTTATCTTTTTTTTCTGCAGCGTTATTAATCGCAATATTGCTTTTCAAATTTTTTATATTTTTTTGAATCATTTTTGGATATGTTGGTACCATAGGAGGAAGGGGAGTCGAGGTATGCGAAGCTTTCCACTGATGACTTGTTGTAGATGACATACTGATGCTCTTGTGAAATTTTAAAGGTGCAACATTTTTATGTGCTGTCGAAGTGGATCCGTGATGAGTTCTGGAAGAAGCAGACGCAGTTGGGTGAGAAGTAGATGGTCCACCATTTGTCATCCGTGGGCTAAGAAGATCCATTACCTCCCGAGGTAAAGCGTGAGATTTTTGCGAGAGAGACTTCATACTTTACAGAGTATATTGATGATTCAATCAAGTATACTATTATCACCTCACGGCTTCTTTCTATACTTGTGCAATGATTATCAATGCTGCAAATTTAGCTTTGTTCTAGTATAGGGGTCCACAGCATCGATTCTCTCTAGAGGTACGGAATATAATAATAATCGGCTGTGGGCCCCCCTGACCAGGGCGGGTGCAATGCCCCTTCCATGAAATGGTTATATTACTAATACCCATAAAATTCAGTATTTTTTTTTAAGGTAGGATTCTACACAAATTGAGTATGTTGATGGACGAATAACATGGTATCATTCATGAGCAAATAAAAATCGTCCCTAATAGGGTGAAATGGTGTTTTAACTAGAATATTATTCTATCTAATCATCTGTTTTAGTTAGATGTAAATGTACCAACTACTTAAATGTATATAAAGCAATTTAGCATTTC
>Ga0209092_10002266_pt1 | contig 17766 bp, 13 predicted proteins | sample FraStrMetagenome_FD_187446 | JGI IMG/M metagenome (GOLD analysis project Ga0209092, IMG submission 187446) | Marine eukaryotic phytoplankton communities from Arctic Ocean - Fram Strait ARC3M Metagenome (SPAdes) (version 2) | ecosystem: Environmental > Aquatic > Marine > Oceanic | place: Fram...
TATACTCCTGAAAGATGTGTTGCTTCGATTCAATCAAGAAACTCAATATTTTCCCAAACTTCGGCTAAAGACATTCCTCTATAATCAAAATAGTGTTTCGTGTCAGACAACGAAAATCCAACCTAACTTTTATGCAAGAATTGTTCTGACTTGTATCTCAAGATTGATGGTGATTTCCCAAGAAAGCCTAACTTTTCCACTTTTATGTGCAATTGCTATATTCAAGAGATACGAACTTTATTAAAGCTTGAAACTGAAGTTGATGAAAAACGTATTTGAATCTTATAAATTATGATCATCTTCTCGAAATAAAGAAAGGCCTTGTTTGCTTTGGTTATGATTTGTGGATATTCTTATTATTCCTGTTTGTTTTTGACGCATTTATTATGTACTTTTCTAAAGAGATAGATAAATTGACATACAATTTCTAGAAAGGTTCAAAAAAGTTTGAAATGTGAAAGTTTTGTTTTGGAGATATTTACAGTTGAACTCAATCCACAAATGGCCTTTAATGTATTTGATGTACTTTTCTGACTTTAAATCCTTGATTATACGTTCAAAACGATTTCAGCTCTTACTTGTGATACTTTCATCCCATGAAGCACTCCTCACCGTTAGGACAGACAAAAAAGGAGACTGACGTATGAACAATTATCTCCAAGAAAATCAATACTATTTCAAACCAAAAATGATGTACAAAGTAACAAAGACAACTAACATTGCGAGAGAGATAAAACAAGGTTTTGATAATCTTCTACTTGCTTGTGCAAGAGAAGAAGCCTTTTCTAGTTCATCTATACCATTAGCAGCTTTCGCCTTCGTTTCAATTGCGTTCATTTCAATATCGTTAATATCTGTCTGTTGACTATCAACAATATTCGATAAGTCTAAATTAGTAATATAAAAGTACAAAAAGAGTTAGGACTATGATGATTGTCGGGAAGACTTTGAAATTTCATTGCCTTTACCTTGGTAAATATCTTTTATTTGTCGCATGTCCCCATTGATGGTTGATATCTCTTGGGCTCTCTCTCTAGCTAATTCAGAGTCCAAGCTAGTAGCATTGAAACGTTTCAATATTTGTTCCTCAACTACTTCTCGGCTATCAGGTTCTTCTTCGCCATGGTACCCTTGATTGATCCTATTATTTACTGCTTGGAAAGGTTTTGATTGTCTTTCAGTCATTTCATATTGTAGCCGAAGATCTTGAAATTCAGAATCTTTCGATTTGCTACTAAATTTGAAATTTCTGGAGGGTAAAACACCTCTTTCTCTGAATGAAAATGATGATGGTTCGTTGGAAGCCGTGACTTTTGAATTTGAAGCGGCAGAAAATTCTGATTTAATAAGTGGCTGTGATAATGCATCATCGAAGGCACTTTTGTTCTTTAGTCTAGCCATTTATAAGGGAATTTGTTGGGTTTTAAAGACGGTTTTAGATGCAATAAGATTCTATAAAGTTTTCTCTAGAAATGCGACTATTCACCTATCGAATGATGACAGGTCTGTTCTTCAGATGAAAAACGAAGGTGTGACAAAAGACAACAGAATTGAATTTTATTCTTGAAACGTCTCACACTTTTCTTCTATGTAATGTTTTGTAACAGCTTTTCGTTCACGGTAATGGAACCAAAAACGAACTAAGTAGAACTCTAATTAAATTTGATATAATCTCCCCTACATCAGTAGGTACGAATGAAAAAAGAAGAAAAAGAAGAATTTGAATATATATCATGTTGTTGTGTATGATATTTTTATACTGTATTTATTAGATGCCTTCGCTCTGAGACGGACCGCAATTTTTCAGTTGCACCCGCTACATCCGTATATTAAATTCCACAGTGATATGATGCTGTTGTATATATGATATTAATTTTAATTGTTCTAATGGCAATGTTCTTCGTCAGACCCCACAGCTTCAATATTATTTTTGTTCGTCGTATTAAAATCCATAGAAAAAATGAGTGTGATACATAGAGTCAGGCGCCGGAGCGCAAGCACGAGGGGCAACTAATACTCCTCCCAAAGAATAGGTTAGTGTCAATATCAATGTTCAACCAGTTAATTTTGTACCAATCTTACTGTCGGCAATATAATCTTATATCATTTCGTGAATAGCTACGAATCCAGCAATACATCAAAATTCACAAGAGTCGCCTAGAAAAGAAAATGAGTGTGGTTCCTTCGGATAGTAACATCACGAAAGAAGAAGAAGAAGGTGTGGACAATACTGATAGTACCACAATCGAGAAACATCAGCACGAGCAGCTGGAACCTGCTGTCGACAGCGGTCCAATACTTATTTCAAAGCAACAACCACAACAACATAGGTTTGATATATTTCGGAGCTGGATTCGACGAAATATTCTGCAAGATTTGATCCAGGAAGAAACACGCGAGATTTTTCGTGGTTCGCGACGACGACCCAGCAAAAACTGTTTTTTTGGGAGAATGTCCAACAAACCATCATCGATGATATCCAACAACAAGTGTTATGTTTCGCATTGTGGAAGTGATCCTGAAAAATGGAACAACGTTGTGAACGGAAGCAGGACAAATCAACAAAATAACAATAATGTAGCTTGTGTCTGGATCCCTCACCGTCATATCGGAACTGCGGTTCGAAACGAACTCGACGAAAGCAATAATACTGCGTGTTGTCCCATGTGCCAGCGGTTGTACACACGCCAATACGACGAGAGGGGTTGTTCCTGGTTCTTATTCTGGATCATGAATGTAGAGAGAGCAAGGGCGCTGAATCAGGAACTGATCGTCGTGATCGAATCTTCGTTTGGCATTGGGGAATCGCAATGGCTTGAAATTGAATGGCTGACACTGAACAACTATGAGTATACAGTAGAAATCTTTTGACGGATAAGTTGTAGAAACTCTGAAATCTACAATACTATAAAGAGCGATAAAGTTTTAGCTATTTGTAAATTATAGTACTGATTATCCAGTTTAAACAATTTCCGTGGTATTGAGCTTGTCATTATCGTTCTTCGCCAATGGTACGGGATTTATGGAATCAATGGGCTTCTTTTCAGCAATAGCACTTGACCAACCTGCCATCACTTGCCTTACTATATCTTCTACTCCAATCACTAATTCTGCTGTCTCGGTTTTTGATCTTCCTTTTAATTTGCTTAGTCCGTGCCATTTTGATTCGTATACTTTACAGGCAGCAACAGCATCCATATAGAGTTGAGATTTGGTTTGATAATCTCGGAATTCAACCCATGTAGAAAACACTGACCCAAATGAAATTAAAATGGCAACCACCGCTGCATGCCCCAACTCTGATATAAATGCAATAACAGCTCCAAGGCATGCTATCAGAATTTGAGGTGTGTATTGGTGCAATACGTTACTGCGGATTTTAGATTGATACTTTTCTTTCAATGGCTCGACTCTCATCGTCAAATATGCATCACCTTTTAAAAATGAGTAGTGATCGTCATCACCTGTGATGGGACGGCAACTCATAGATTTCTTCTTGTCCTTGTCAGTTAAGCCTTTATACATAATATTTATGGAAGAGCTTCTTTCTGAGAGCTTTGATTGCCAATCGAATAGGGCTTTTTTCAGATTTTCCTCTGGTGCATTGTGATCTCTAAAGTTGTCTTTAAATTCACCTACTCGCATCCGAAATTGCCAAACCGTTGATTCGAGTGTTACTGCAGCATTCCGTAGAACTAGCCAATTCTTTCGGGGTTGTATAAATGCGTCGACTGCAACAACTACGCTAAAAAGTAGACTAGAAACTAACGTTGCCCTCTGCAAAAAGGTTTCGACGGCAGTCTCGGTATAGCCGAGACCATCTGCGGTGGTCTTGACCCAACCCGGATTAGAGTTCCAGACGGAAAGGGTTGTGATCATGAAGGAAAGAAATAATTTGATAAGAATAAACATGTTGCAATACCATTTGAAGCGACCTGCTGACAAATCCGCCGTGTTTATTTCATTTAGAGCATCTCTGAGTACCTTGAGACCTTCTATAGATGTATTGCGCCCCTTTTCTCCCAACACGATGGCGTGGAGTTCATCATATATTGTTGGAGACCAGATATTTATACCGTGGAAATTGTCGGATGTCAACAGCTTTCTTGTATACATAGCCATTTGATAGATCTCTTGTTGAAATACGTCCTCAAACAGATTAACTTCGTCACTTTCGAGGAGATGCGTCGATGTCCGGGCGACATTGCGGAAAAACTCTTTTGCAAATATCTTGGAGATTACGAGAAAATTAATCTTGGATTCTAAATATGTATATTTAGATTTGTCAGATTTGTCAATCAATTCATTGATATATGCCTCTAGACATTTCTTCCTTATATTTTTATTTTGATCGCGCTCATACTCGATGGTGGATTTCAAAAAAGTAAACTTCTTATCATCATAATCGATGATGGATTTCAAAAAAGCAAGCATGCTACAATCAAGACTTTCGCATCTATTTTTATCACCTCCCCACATCACATCGAAGCCTTTTGTCAATTCTTTCTCAATATAAACTTCAACCATAGACGCGTCTTTCATACTTTGCAAAGGGGTATTTTCGGCTTCGTCCCTTTTCCTAATGTCCAAACAAATCACTCTAGAATTAGCGCATAATCGATCAAAGAGGATTTGTAGACTCATAGTATCGATTCCTCGAGGAACTTTTTCTTCTCGAGAGCGTACTGTTGCCCCTGTTTTTAATGCGACACAGGGTATGTCGCTGCCATAGTTTTGAATGATTGAGGTCATGAGGGAAGAGAAAGGAGACATGTTTTTTGCTGTTTTTAAGGCAGATTGGATATTGTCAGGTTTTTCGAGAAGTTGTTGAATCAATGTATCTGGGTCTAACCCTTCCACAATCAGTATGTTACGACCACCCCATGATAGATCATGGCCTCGACGTTCTTCTGGACTGTTGGTCAATTCAAAAAGTAACTTTAAGAAACCTTTGTCATCAGAGTCATTTTTTTTACCCTCACGGCCCTTCCCATGACGTTTTTTCCATGTGACACTTTTTTCCATAATGCTGGGCCACAGTTTCTTCTCTTCTTTCTCTGGGTATTTATACAAGACATCAACACATTTCAAAGCCGCGATAATTGCAAACGGCGGAGATCCGCCCCATTTAGAAGACATTTGCATAACAGTTTGAAGAAAAGAATCAGAAAGCGCACAATCGTCAGGTACGGCGTTACAAATTATAATGGCTTGAGTTTCTTCCGCGAGAGGAATCAAAACCCGCTCCATGAAGTGGTCAAGTTGAGAGAGAGTCTCTAATTCATCATCAAAATCTCCAAAAGGACCAGTGTCGTACTCTAATCCTGCACAGAATTTGTTATATTTGTGTTTAAAAATTTCCTTATCCATAAGTCTAGTGCTTTTCCTGAATCCCCAGGAGTGGACAAGATCTATTATTAGATATGCCTTTCGTTTCCCACATAGCTTTTCGATCATGAATTTGATTGCATTCTCATCTTGCGATATTTCGCGTGCTTGATCATTCGTCAAATATAGAAGATTGATATTCCTTCCGTTCTCTCCTATAATAGTTTCGACAATATCTTTCCCTGCAAGTGCCTTCATATTTTCAAGAGCCCTATCCTGCTCACTACTCTTGACATTTTTTCGAAGAAGCGTAGCGTCGCTACTATCCTCGGGATCTGACGGCTCCACTTCTTCATTTCTTTCAGACGACATGTCAATGGGTTCCGATGATATTCCTTCCAGTGCAACAAAATCTTATTCCTCGATGGTGATACACACTGATATATGGGATGCATTTGTGTATTGACATTGTTAACAATCTCAAGAGATACACGTGAACTAAGTTTTGCGTGATTTTAATATATAATAATAATAATGTTAAGTAGGAATTAGTTATGGTATAACGGTAGGAAACTGATTTAAGATCTTTTTTGATTGACTGCTGATAGATTGATTCATCCTTACGCTCACCAAGTAACGTACAGTACAGTACTTGTGTCCCATTTTTGCAACTAAAGTTGCACCTAGTATGTTTCCACATGCATTTCCTACTATTAATGTAATAGTGTTATAGTACACTTAAAAACTGGTTATGTATCTATTGACGACTATTGCCGTGAATTCGTTCTTGTGTAAAAACGTAGTATAAAAGATACATACAACCTTTTATATGATGGAGTCTGTAAAAGGTATGATTTTGTAGGATTTCAGAGGTTTCATTCAATTGTGAAAAAAGGAATCCTTGAATTCAGGAAATTGTGTTCCACTTTCACTCATCTAATAGATTATTTCACTTAATATAATTTTTTTGTGATGACATCAAAACAATTTAAGTAATTATATTACTATGAAGTTTTAGCTCTTTATTTACTGAAATGTAACTTAACTAAAAACTTTAAAAATGTGAATAAGAATATTGACTATGTTTATGATTATGGTGGGTGCAGGGCAGCCAGAGGAAAGAACGAATTCTAACAGATGTAGACCTAACTCACACACCATAGGTGATGAGAACTTATAGTACAACAAATTAAATTCTTGCTTCTCCCCTACCACTAGCTAAGCGGAGGAACCATCACAAGGATTCAAACCCATGTACACATAATTTCTGTCTCCACCAGCTTTTTTAGGTTATATAAAGTAAATACATTATTTGTAATTAATTTTTTATGAAACCATATGTAATTATAGTCATAAGGCAAAAACTGGTTATGTTCTTGTTGTGTATGATATATTTATACTGTATTTATGAGATGCCTTTGCTCTGATATGGACCGCAATTTTTCAGTTGCACCCCCTACAATCGTATATTAAATTCAACAGTGATATGATGCTGTTGTATATGATACTAATTTTAATTGTTCTAATGGCAATGTTCTGCGACAGACCCCGCAGTTTCAATATTATTTTTGTTCGTCGTATTAAAATCCATAGAAAAAATGAATGTGCTACATAGTGGCAGGCGACGGAGCGCAAGCACGAGGGGCAACTAATACTCCTCCCAAAGAATAGGTTAGTGTCAATATCAATGTTCAACCAAATGTAAATTCAAAAAAAAATTATCCGTCTTTCCGTTGTATTGTGCTTCGATCTTTTCATAGCGATCAAATCCACTGTATGATGTGTCTTTCAGTGCGTTCAACTCAATCAACACCTCCACTTCTTTTTATCGAACGAATTTCTTTTCCTATAGTTTTGCTTGATCATTAGCAATCTTTTCTTACTTCAGAAATACAACTCCGTTTCACCACTGGATTCAATTAAAAAACATAAACCATTCAGACTTATTTTGTTCAAACTGAAAAGATTTTTAATTTGAGATACTTTCATTGATCATATCCAGTCTGTTCTATTGTTAGGAATTTCAATAGTACCTAAACATATTTATCTATATTCTTCTAGAACACTGAAAGAACTTTGTAATAAGTTTTTATTCTGAGATACTTGCTAAACGATAATCTCTAGATCAACTGAATACCCGCATCTTGAAATTATGAGGAATCGAGATATGTAATCTCTAAGCTAAATTGAATCAACATGAAACCACTTAACCTAATCCGTGAAGAATCTATTGATATCATTGCTTGACGTAACTCAATATAGAATATCGAGTCGTGGGAGGAGGGCACAAGTCCAAACGAAAAACAGATACGTAAACTTTCCTTACAAACACGACTATCATTCCTGGAATTCTTCAAACATAGCTGCGTGAATAATGATGAACCAAACAAAACTTATTAATATCGTATGTGTTATTGGATATCTTATTTTACGTGAGATTATCCCTGTGCAACTTGGTTAATAAGGATTTTCTACGGCTTTGAGCAGTAGGTAACAATAATCGTGCGATATGTATGTAGTTAAACAGCACACTTTAAAGTACAACCAAAGGCAAGAAAAGGATTCCCTCCGATACAATATCTTGCTTCATTAAGTTACGAGAAACAAATCACCATGTTCATCTCTACATCAATTCGCACTGCTGGTCGTCGATTTGCCACAGGAAGCCTTTCAAACACGAGAAGGAGCCTTGCTTCTAACGCAGCTAGACAGAGTTCTTCCAACCACCAAGAATCTGCTCGTAAGATTGCCCCTTACTTTGCTGCCGCTGGTGTTGCTCTCAGTGCTACTCAACTTTCCTTAAACCAACAGGTGCGTGCATGAAATGAAATGCTCATTCAAATATGATATCAGTAAGATGACTTCAAAAAGATTAGAGACTTTGATCCGATTCGAAAGAGTCATTTTAACATCGTTTTTTCGATCCTTCGTTTTTACTGTTTCTCATTCTTCCACGTGGCTCATTTTTTCAATGCTCACATAATATCTTGTTTCTTTTCAAATCCAGAATGCCACCCAAGCTGATAACAGCACAGGAGAAAAATTCTCCAAATACTGGCCTCGCAATATCCTCATCCTTTTTGGACCTCCTGTAAGTTTTCCAACTTGGTTCCATTGATATGTCTTGCCTAAAGCCTTCATATATACATGAAACAATATTTCATGACTGATTACTAATGATTACATTTGCTACAATAGGGAGCTGGAAAAGGAACACATGGACCTAAAGTAGAAGAGCTCCTCGGAATCCCTCAACTTTCCACTGGAGACATGCTTCGTGCTGCAGTTGGTGCCAAAACTGAGGTCGGAATGAAAGCCAAAGCTGTTATGCAAGCTGGTGGTCTCGTTTCCGATGAAATTGTTGTAGGAATTATCCGTGACCGTATTAAGGAAGATGACTGCAAACTTGGATTTATCTTGGATGGTTTCCCTCGTACCCTTGCTCAGGCCCAGGCTCTTGATAAGATGCTTGCAGAGGAAGGAGCTGCTGTTACCAAAGTTATTGAGTTGGATGTTCCTGACTCTGTTTTGGAAGAACGTATTTGTGGACGGTGGATTCATAAAAAGAGTGGAAGGAGTTATCATGTCAAATACGCCCCACCTAAATCAATGCAGTTAGATGCTTCTGGAAGTCCTAAAGCTGAAAGTATGATTGATGATGAAACTGGTGAACCTCTTATTCAAAGACCGGATGACACTGCTACTGCGCTTGTTAAGAGACTTTCATCATACCATGGTGAGACTGTCCCCATTTTGCAGCACTACGAACCAAATGGAGTTGTAAAGCAGGTAAATGCAAATCAAGGCATGACTGGTGTATGGAAGGAAGTTCTCGGTGCATTGAGCAGGTAAATAGAAAAGAACGGTCGTGTAATTTTTCTTGTTGCTAATTATTTATATAGTTCTTTTCGCAATAATTGAAACAAAGTTAAAATTGTCGTATTTATGTATAATTGAATTCCTAATCAATGACACTTTTTCTATTCAAATGCTGTATTAAAAACACCACTATACAATCAAATACTTTCTACTAATGGTGATATTCGAGCACCATTTTGGCGTTTTCTTGCCTTTGAAAATTTTAAACATTTTTCTTGAGGCTTGATTTCCGTATTACAAACTAGATTATTACCGTTCCATATGATGCTAGGTCGGCCGTTTCGAAACTCCAGCTTGTTTGTAGTTCGGAGTTCCCTCAAAGATTTCACCTCATCTTTTGTCATGACACCTGTTTTTAAAAGCTCCATCTCTATATCATCCCTAGGATTGTAACATATGAGTAGAAACGTTAGAACTATCATTAAGCCAGAAAAAAGTGCCACAAATTGCACTGCCTTAGTAAAAGGGCTTTTTTGAAGGAACGAAGAATAGAAAAATGTAAGATATATTATGATCCATGAAAGCTTCATCGATTGCGATCGAACTTACTCTAACCATGAGAATATAGCACTAAGGGTTTCTAATCTACATTGATAATATGGACAAGATTTACGCATTCCTTTATCAAAACATTGTACCTCACTTGGACAGCATTTACTCCTATCCCAAAATTCATCAATGGAGTCGTGCTTCGTAGCAGTAACAGAAATGGCATTGCAAGTTGTGTCACACGTCCTTTTTTGTTTTTCATTCAATGCACAAGCTTTTTGTGACATAGTAGGTGGACAGCTGGTTTCTATCCACTCCATAATCCAAGAATCTAATGGCTTCTCCGCGCAATTTCCATCGAAATATGCATGGTTGAAATATTTACTGATAGTTGTTTCGAATGCATCATAATTTGGATAGATATTTATGTTTGCCTGACGATTATTTCATGAGCATATAAGCTTAGCTTGTTCAATAACTGAGATATTTGTATATAGTTCATAATAAGGTTGACTCACTCTTACTAGTTCAATGCTATCTTTTCTCTTACTCCAAAGTGAATATTGTGAACAACTGTATATTAGAAGAGATATAAGAGCCACCTTATAAATGCACAAGATTCTTCTCCCAGGACATGCTCCTTTATTATTGCGAGTCCATTGATGAGCTTTCCAAACTTCAAAAGAGTTAAAAATTTTATAACAACTTACCTTTTCTCGAAACTTGATAGAATACCCCGCAGCACCCACAAAATGAGCAAATTCCTGCAAAGCATGATATTATAAGGACAACTAGACTTAATTCTTCAGTAAAATTGAGATTTAATTCAATAATTTCTCCCCATAAGATGAGTCCTGCAAATGTTGCAAATATGCCACTGACTGCAAGAAAAAATAGATTGCCAGCTAACACCGCTAACTTTATTGTTGAATTAAGTCTTGACATCATTCATTGATTACAATCCAATACTGAAACTCAAATTTTGAATTCAATCCCCTGTGACAGTTTTTTTTTAATTTTAGGAATATTTTGCTGAAATTTTGATACGAAACTGATAGAATGAAGTATCAATAATTATTAGAGACATAGATTAGCAGTGTGTTTATGAAATATGGAACAATTCATATTTTATTTTTCACTACAGAAGAAATAAACATGGACTAAATATGAAGTATTTTTAGCAATCTTCACAATTTGCATATATTCCTATCGAGAAAACGGACATATGCGAAGATAAGATGAAAAAAATTCCGAGACGGGAGATGGGTTCTAATATTCAAAACAAAGAAATTAGCTTACGAGAAAAGAAAAAGTCGAACAATGTTCGGTTTAATGCCGATATTTCTTCAGATGAATCTGATGACGACTGTTTCCACTCTTCCCCAAAATTACCAATTCTTTATCATGCTCAAAGATTTAAAACCTTTCAAAATGAATTAGCGCAATACAATAACATGGCCTTTCATAAATCATCTCATGTCCAATGGAATAAAAAAACTGACCATAGAGTGCAGAGAAATCTTGAGGAGAGTAAGAAAAATTTCAGAACTTATTCATACGACGAAAGCAGCTATGATTCATCTGTCGATGATGAATCAATAACCAGCAACACAAACGATGAGAGTGTTTATGATTGGCTTTCATGTGACACATTAACATCAAATGGTTTAATTATTCATTCTCATAAACATATGAAAACCTTAAATTCAAGTTCAAATAATCAGATTCCAATCCCATCTCCGATCGAAGGGACCTATTCTTTCGGTACTTCTACAAAATCACCAAACACCATGTGCATATCACCTGAATCCAACAATATTATGACTCCTAACCCCAAATCTTACTACATCAATAATTCGAGTCAAACCGAAGAAGTTAAAGCTACGCATAAAATAAGAAGGAAGAAGGTGGATCTACCTTTTAAAAATCCTGTTGCATTAAGCGGAACCTGGCTTACAAATCGTTATATTGTGAACAACTATATATTACTAAATGTTCTTGGTAAAGGTAGCTATGCAGAAGTGAGATTATGCAAAGAAAAAAATTCAAATAATGTCTATGCAATTAAAATTATGAATAAGATTTCATTTAGAAAGAAAACATTTGGCAAGTCCACATCTATTCATGATGATATCAAGAGGGAAGTAGCAATCATGAAAAAATTAAGGCACCGAAATGTGTTGAGATTGTACGAGGTAATGGATGATCCCAATGTGAATAAGTTGTACTTAGTATTGGAATATATGAAAAAGGGTGACTTATTGTGAGTAAATATTAAATTTATTTTGTGTGACTATCACTTCAGTGTTGGATTCCTAACATTTTTCCTCCGCAGTCAAATAACTAATGGCAATCCAAAGACATTCCTATCAGATATTTTACCAGACCACCAGATTTGGTGTATTACAAGACAAGTCCTCCTAGCTTTAACATATCTACACGAAAATAACATTATTCACGGGGATATTAAGCCACAGAATATTCTTGTTCATGAGAATGGAACAGTCAAAATTGCTGATTTCGGTATCAGCAAAAGATTTGGGGTAGGAGAGGTACAGCTTGGGACAGCTGGAACCCCAGCTTTTATGTGCCCAGAATTATGTGCTGGAAAATCTTGCGATGGTAAAAAAGCTGATATTTATGCGACAGGTGCTACATTTTATTGCCTATGTCAAGGTCATCCACCCTTTGTAAAAACTGATTCAAGTACCTCTAGTGATGGAAGCAACACCTTGATAGAGCTATATGAAAGAACACAAAATGATCCGTTAGTTTTCAACATTAAAATAGCAGAAGGACTAAATCTTTTAATACAAGGTCTTATGGAGAAGAACCCGATGTTGAGGATGTCTTTAGATGAAGCACTTGGCGCTCCCTGGCTGGAGACGAGACCAAACCTTGACAAAGTCGCGCCTTTAACAGAGCTTCGGAAAGAAGCTTCCAAAAGTGATAGTAAAATTGAAGTGACATGTGAAGAAGTAATGAATTCAATTAACCAAGTAAGGTATAATACTTTAAAAAAGAATAAAATTAATCTTGGGAGGCCACAAAGCCCCGGTAGAGCTTTCAGGTAAGGCGACAATATGACTTCCTAAAATAAAAAAAATACCTTAGACATTCAAGGTGGCATCCACACGAGATGACCTCAAATTTGACGGCCTCGCGGAAACCAATCTTTGCGAAGAGTAGTATGGTCCCCATGAAATAATAGTATCTATGTCATATTGATGAATAAATTAAGGCTAGGAGTGACTTGGAAACTTTTACAGTGCTCTAATATGAGCGAGAAGTTGATGGCAAAGAAATAAACTAAATACTTTAGTTGTACCGTACATTACATTCGTCAACATCATATAACCATAAATTGTCTTGACCTTTGCATGGTACAAATTCGGATGTCCATCCTATACTATCATCTTTCAATAATGCTTGAAGATCTTTGCGAAAAGTTTCCCTTTGTGCTCTATCGTTCTGAGCAAAAATCCATATTTTTGAACCAGCTTTCAAAATTGTAAAAGCAATAAAAGCAGCACCTTTCGCAATATCATTGTTTTCAAATACATCTGACATGATGTAAAGATCAGCTTTTGGAATTTTTGTTGGATCCTTTGAGGTCAAATCAAAAATTTGCGTACGCAAAGGAATATCTTGTTCCTCTGCCGCACACTTTACCATATCTAAAGCAAATGAATCTAAGTCTGTCGCAATTACATATGGAGATGATACAGTTTTGCTTTTGACAGTCTCTTTGGATTGATCTAATTTTTTACCTTTGGTATTTGATATGATCGAAGCTGCTGTCAAAGAAGGGAGAGCTGGACCACATCCAAACTCACAAATACTCCAGTGATGTTGTGCATGTTGTTCAATCATTTGTGAGGCAACTCTTGCAGCAGGCCAAACTTGAGTCGCTAAAAAGTTTCCCTTTTTATGCGCAATTGGAGTTTCATTTAAATTATTACGTATGTTCTCATCATATTTGTCATCATGACCAACATCTATAATGCTTTCCATACTCATTGTGTAACACCACGGTGATTTCGAATCATTGCCTCTCAGAAATGATTTTTGCAATTTTAAACCTCCAATTTGAATTGATATTACTGGATTGACCAGGCATAAGATTGATAGGAAGTTTCCAATTAGTGAAATCATTTGATATAAATAATGACAACAAATATTGATTCTTATCACCACACAAGAGAAATGAATTGAACATCATCATAATTTATTGATCGACTTCAAATTTGCCTGTGTTGTGATTGCTGCGAATTTGGTAAAATTGCAACTGCCACGTGGAAGTTTGGGAGTACAACTCGCAGCAGAGCAAACTATCTTATATAGCAGAGTATTTACTTTAACGCATTCATTGCGGAAAGGGGGTTCAATAACAAAATTCCTGCTGAAAATAGAGAATTTTTAGAAGTTGTGTTGTTGTTGTTGCTGTTTTGTTTAAAGAGTGTCCGGGCATAACTTCGATAGGCCCCATTCAGCTCTTTCAGGAAGTCCCCCCCCGAATCGGGAGCCAATTCAAGCCTTGCGCCTGTTCTTTCTAATATGGCTGTCTCAAAGTAGAAGTATAGTGAAACATGCAGGATTATGCATGTACGTGACCTAGTAGTATTGTGTACATTAAGATATATTAGTTGGGTATGCTAATGTATGCTTAATGATTTATACTATGTGTCTAACAAGTTTAAATGCAAATCCTGTATTGCTTCTTTTGCCCACTTGAGTGCGAGTATCGTGAGTGCACTTAGTGAACGAACAAGAGAAGCGGAGGTGATTATGTGCATATGAAATATGTTGAAGTAAAGGATAATCAACTAAGTGACAGCCCATAAAAAGAAAGGAGTGCGAAGGAAAAAAAGGAAACCTTCACGGGGTTGGGGATCGGGAATGACAATTAAATCTCGGTGAAAAAAAAAGGAAGATGGAAGTTAAAAGGCCAATTCGTCTGTGTTAATCGTATTGACGAGGTTATTGTGGATCGCGGCAATGCGAGGGGTATTACGGAGATACACCAGGAAAGAGTTGGATCTCCATCGGAGGAGGAATTGGATGAAGAGAGGATCACGCTCCGCGGCATGGAGAAGAACGCAGGCGCCAACACGAACGGAATGGCAACCAAATAATTTGAGGGTTGTTTCGGAACGAATGTTATACACATTACGGACCGCGCTGCGGATGTGGTGTTCGATAAGGGTATGGTGGAGATGTTGTGGTACGTCTTGGTCAGAAAATACAGCAATAGGGTGATGGTCTGGAACACCAAGACGGTCGGCGCGGGCAAGTATGCGACGAGCAGCCGATACTAAGGAGAAGTCTTCGTTAACATAATTGTGATTAAATGAGACTTGTTGTCCGTTTTGCCCGTTTTTTTGGAAGCGCCATCGTATATGGAGTTGTGAGAATGGGGAAGTAGAATTTGGGTATGTGCTGTTGGTAGCGGCGGAAGCCTGAGAGAAAGTGAAATCGGATCGTGTGAAGGCCGTGATTGTCCCGTCTCGATTGAGGCTAAATGATTTTTTATTCGAGTGGAGGTGTGAGTCCTGGAGCCATTCGGACTTTCGGAACCCTGCCTGTATGCCTAGGAGCATCCAATCGAACATGGCTGCGTCAATACTGTCGGGGTGTGCATCAATAGAACGCCTGTGCCAGTAGCGAATCATTTCCATAGTAATGGGTTCGCGTCTATTGGGAACAGATTCCCATCGTTTGTGTTCGGTGAGGACGTCCTGCACAAGAGGCGGGAAGACGAGGCGGGATGATGAGGAGGTTGGGTTGTTGCGGAGGGGGCACTGAGCTGCCCTTAGGTATCTTTTGATAGTGTCTGTCTGAATGCGTGTGGCATGAAAGGTATTGCCGGTGGCGAGATCGAGGGTATAGCACGAATATACGTAGTCGAGGTCGAAGTCAGACAGAGAGGTGAGGTGTGACAGGGTTAAAGAATGTTTGTTGAGGAATTTGAGCCAGACGCGGTGACGGGACTGAAATGTCCCAAAACTGCGATCGTTGCCAAGGGTTGCGCTTGTCGCAATAACAGCGCGTCCCAGAGGCTCGAGAGTAAATCGGGACTGGGATGGAAGCGTTGACAACCTGTGAGGGATGGGTATATCTGAAGAAGTTGTGAGGATGTGAGTTTTTTAGTGGGAGTCGACATACGAGAAATAGCATCTGCTTGGTGATTGTCATGTCCGGGTATGAAAGACGTGCTGAGGCCTAGGCTGGAATGTTGGAGCATGAGGGACGTCATGATGAAGGCGAGAGCTTTTCCTTCCTGTGTCGAGGAGGCCGCCTTTTTTGTCCAAGAGATGGCAGTTGTGTTGTCAGAAAGGATATTGATAACCGGGTGTGGTTGGCGGAGAGGCATGGGGAAAGTACGTAAAGCCTGGATGGCTGCGGCAAACGAGATAATAATGGCACAGTATTCGAGAAGGTTGATAGATAGAAGTTGATGATTGAGCCCGTAAAAACGTGCTTTGAAAAAACGAAGTGTGCGAGCGTGGACTTGTGGGTGCCAGTCGACGAACCACCAGAAATGAAGGTCTTCGGAGAAACCTCCGGCTCCGTCTAGGCAGGCGTCCCCTTTTGCTACAAATTCAGGGGTCCGGGGGACAAGATGTGCCATAGGGATTGTAAACGGATATTTAGAGCGAGATGCGAATAGAGAATGAAGGAGGCGAAGCTCTAAGCGTAGTGGTTTGGTGATATGAAAACGTTTTTTAGAAGACCACGCTGCCTGGAGGAGCTTACTGATCGCGTAATCTTTCTTTCGAATGGATTCCAAATCTAGGGAAAGGAGATGAGAATCAGCGACCAGAGCTGAATTTTGTCGACGTGCTTTCGTAGCTACAGTATTTTTACGAAGAGCAGTAAGAATAGAATGTTTGAGGGCGACGGACAAAAAGCGAAGCCAGACTGTGGTAGATGCGATAAATTCGATGTTGCCGGCAAGACGAGCGGCTTCTTTGATCGTGTAAGATTTTCGCTTGGAATACCACAGGTGGAGGAGGTCTCGGACCATGCATAAACGCTCTTCCGCGAAGCCTATCGTCATCATCCTTGTGTTCACCAAATAGCCGAGTTGGAGTTTAGATGGGCCACATTGTTGTTGGTAATATTTGTCTTCGGATAGGACAGTGCGCCGTAGGTGTGGCTCGGGGGTTCCGAGGATGTTAAAAAGACCTTCGACGCTAGCCGCTTGAGCTTGGCGAATACGGGGCAGGATGTCGGCGATATGGTTATCGTCGACGAAAGTATGGTGTGGAGTGTTGACTGGGAGCCCGTCGGGGAGCAACACGCCTTTATGCGTATTGTCTGAGGTGGCTGGCACGAAAGGGTAGGAGGAGGAAGCTTCGTGAGCGTAATCGATTAGATCTAAAATAGAAGAATGTTTTTGAATAAGATAGGAGTATTTTGTGTTGCTGTACGATTCGCTGAGGTATTCACGTGCTTTTGCGAAACCTTCGAAATTTTGAGCACTGGTGTTTCCACCGAAGACTTGCCCAGTGGGGATCCACAGTGTGCCGAACAGGGATGCTGAGAAAGCGGCGGCGACCTCCGGATTATATTTGATAAGGCGAAAGGCCCCGGACACATCGTCGTCCCACAAATATATGTCCAATCTTGGATAGGAAATGCGAAGGTCCCATATTCTGGTGATGTGACGGATGAAAGCGGAGCCATACCAAATAGGAGGTTCGTCTGCTGCATGGGTCCATTGGTTAGGGCAAGAACTGTAAGGATGAATAAGGAAAGATGCATCGAAGATGATACGGTCCTTCTTGCCTTCCTTGATGATGATGCCTTCCGGTGATAAGTGGAAATGGTAGAGAAACCGGGACATCCAGGAAGGGAGTGGAAAGGAGTAGTTGTTCCTTTCCTCTTTGTTTAGAGCCTTGTGTACAATCGTGGGGTTCCTCGTAACCGTGCGCAAGAATACGCGACTTTTCTATTAATGCATATGGACAAATTAATATGGCATTTGGTATATTTCATAGTGCACTGATGCACTATTGTAAATATTTACAGATGCAAGCTAGTACAAGAAAAATATCTTACTACAAT
>Ga0209092_10002267_pt1 | contig 17755 bp, 5 predicted proteins | sample FraStrMetagenome_FD_187446 | JGI IMG/M metagenome (GOLD analysis project Ga0209092, IMG submission 187446) | Marine eukaryotic phytoplankton communities from Arctic Ocean - Fram Strait ARC3M Metagenome (SPAdes) (version 2) | ecosystem: Environmental > Aquatic > Marine > Oceanic | place: Fram...
AGATGGGAGTCGTGAAAACAAAATGAAAAAATATTGAAAATAGGGAAAAAAAGCAATGAGATTCCGGATTCCTTAATTACAGTTAATGTTTTTGACATCTCGCCGGGAAAAAAGAGTGTACGAAAATAAAGATACAGAGGATTTCACAACTTTGTACGTACGAAAAAAAGAAAAAAAGAAAAAAAATACCTTACGAGATCACTGAAAGATTTTTATGAGAATAGGCACAAAACATCATTGGAGGAATCAAATAAACGAAAAATTTGTAAGAAAGTGGAAGATATGACGATTTTGCAAAATATGAGACCTTTACCGGAGATGGATATGAATAAGATTCGTTTCACGCCAGCGTGGTGAATTTTTTTCCTGGATATACGATAATGATACTTGTGATACAGGTATTGTCTCCGGAGCTTTTAGCTTGTCTTTCTCTTCTGATTTCAAATAAACTGGTGTATCAAGTTGCTGTTACGGTGGTGCCTGGGCTCGAAATTTTCAAGTTTTGGTCTGGTTTCGTTGGATTGGTTTTCGGTGGTTTGCGATTATTTTACGTAGAACTAGGTAGGTTTAGGAAATAATTTTTGTATAATAGGGTTTATGTTTCGTTGACTTAACGGAGATGCATCAAGATTTAGTCATCAATTGATTCGTGCAGGTTACCTCATAGGTAGAATTTTGTTAGTAGTAGTAGTATATGCTTATTTTATTATCGTGTTTAAGGCTACCAAGGCGCTGCGACCGATACCGTTTCACGTCCTAATCTAAAAGAATGTTGGAATGACTAACATTGCGTACAGTTCGAAACCATTACTCGCACGACATTGTCTGCGTGGTGACTCTGAGGGAAATGCATTCCTATCTTTTAACTCCGACATTTATACATTTAACCAAAGTAAAAAAATTAAAAAAAAAGAAAAAGAAAAAAAAAAGACCGACTGGAGCATGCCTCACTTCTCGCTGCTTGTGCTTTCTTCCTCACGTTATTCTTCCCTTAATGCCTCTTCTTTATGTTGCATTGTTTTTTGCGTCCCCGGGTGCCCGTAAAATTAGGCCTATACTTACCTGTCCTAACGTCTCCTACGTATTATTGTCGTTTGCATCGTAGCTGTGTACCTACTAATGATATTCGCCACTCTTCTCCTATACGTCATTTGATTGTACGTATCCTTATCGACCGAGCCTACCAATGTCACCTGCTGAATGCTATCTTCCATACTTATTCCTCTCTTTTTATTCTGACAGAGTGTTTCAATGGTGCAAACTGTTCTTGATCCACATTCACATCCCTGTTGTCGTATGGAGCGCGGAGCGCTCCATACTACGGAGCCCCGTCCTGGCGCGAAAGCACTAGACACATTTTGGATGATTTCTGATCGTGTTGATCCAGTTCCCAAGGAGTCGATGACAAAGCCCTTTTTAGATGAGGAGGTTTTTTCGATCACCAATGTATGCCAGTGTCCTCCACTCGTTTCTCCCGAAAAGATGGGAATGATATATAGACCATTGGGCTTACGGTGAGCTGCTTCATGGGACGAGAAAATACGTGCGAAATTGAACCATCCTAGGTTTATGTTCCATTGCTGGATAATATTGGCGGCCCCTGATCCTGCGATGAAGATATTCTGACCTAAATGTTCATGCCTGATAACTGCTATGGTTAAATCAATTTGTTTCCCTTGCATCCAGCTTCTTCGACTCATTACATTCAATCTTTGTTTGCATTTCATTTCCTCTTCTGCCTTTCTTTCTACAGACTCCTGCATGGTCGGGTCTTCATTATCACTTAAATCCACCGTTATTACCTCTTTAATGCTCACAGCAGGTGCTGCTACCAGATTTCCCGTTTGTACCAGTGGCTTTATAGATGTAGTGGGTATGATGTTTTTGCACTGTGTAGGTATTGTTTGTGGAGGTAGATGACGTTTTCTCGCAACTCCCGTTGCCTCAGGTAAGACACACTGTCCCTTCACATTATGTGCAGATGGGGGTTTCTCGTTCGATTGGTAGGATGGTGCTTTGATTGATGAATTGTTGATTTTTCCGCTTTCCACCTTGCGACCTGTGCTAGTTTTTGCCTTTGTATCGAGTAGTGTCTCCGCAATGTATTCCTTCAGTATTATGCTGTCCTCTCTGATTTCTGCGTTCTTCTTTGCCAATGCTGTTGAAATAATGTCTACATTACTTGCAATGTTTTTATTGAATGATTCTTTGGTAGTTGCGATGGAGTTTAGAGCGTTCATTCTTGTAACAGTGATCATGATTCTGATGATACGTTTCCATTTCTCAGTTAGTTTGTTCTTGGTTATGGATTTTGCTCTCTCAAGATATACCGATTCGGGTACATAATTTTTGAGCATATTCATGATTGGGTTGTATTGAATTCTGGAAATTTTTGATGAATCTAGAAGTTTGGCCGTTATTTTGCTTGCTGTCTTCGCCTCAATTCTCCGAATACTGTCGAAGATGTTTGCTGCTGCCGTCATTGCTGAATTGAACATTGTGCACCGGTGACATTGTTTTCTGGTGATAGGTATAGTGTTAGCTTGAAGGTTGCTTGTTGAGCACCATATTGAGCTCTCGCAGCCACATGTAATTCCATTGCATTGTTTTTGTGGCCTTTCTACTAATTTTCGTTTTTTTGCAACAGGTTCCTTGTTCTCGGTACTGGTCATCTTCGGTTTTTTCCGTTTGAAACACTTCCACGACGTTTTTAATGTAACTCCTTCAAGACTATACTTCTCTACTAATCTCGCCTCCTTCCGTTGCGCTTCTCCCTGTATAATTTTATGTATGCCAGCCGCCTTACCCAAAATTAAAGCTTTGATTTCTCTCCAGGACTGAAAAGCTCGCGTACTCCACATTGTTTTTTGATCTACATCTTCCAATTTATTGCCGGCTTCCATTATTGCTGCTTTTAAGGCAGTATTAATCGTTGTGGGAACAAGGCCTAGCCAAGGTCCATCGATTACGCCAATTTCCTCGTCTTGTATGGTGTGGCACGATTGTTCTAGAGTGACTCCGAATAGTTGCGGTAAAAAAGTGGTGGGGGTATTCTTATATGCATCCTCGAGTGTTGTGCAATCATTTTTGATTAGGAGATCTGTGATCGATAGATACTGGATATTTTTATTCGCCTTTAACATTTTAAGTCTGCCTGTCTGGTTGCTTTGGATGGATAGAAATATATTGTTGATTTTAACTAAAATGATCTCAACTAAATCCCAATTACCTAACTCTTGGATTTCCTGAAACAAAATATATATTCTATTCCCAATTACATTGTTCATCTTGCGACGAAATGTAGCTATTTTTACATTGGTGCATGATAGAAACATATGGCGTCTGTTCCCGTGTTGGTGCGATGTTTGCTGTTTCTGACACCAAGTGCAGTTTGATATTTTTGTTGCTTGCTCTTGTGTGCTTAATTTTTGAAAGGCTATTCGCTGTTCTTCGGTCTTAAGTAATTTTAAATAGTCCAGGAGACAACCTTTCTTATACGAGACTGACTTATACATACATCTTGTATGTGTGTTACTCATACCTAGGAGCGATCTGAAAAGTCCTAAATGGAGTTTAAGCGTATTCCATGATATAGTCATATGGTGCATAAGCCGCCATAAAAGACCCTGCGTAGGCTTCATTTGTAATCGCTTTACTCGTTCATCATCAAGAGCTTTACGAATACTTTTGCTGACGTGCCTATCGAGGGTTTTGCCATCCAAGGTGAGAACAAAATTAAGATTGGCTGAGCGGGTATTATTTAATACGCTAGCTCTTTTGATCATGCTTGCATTTTGTTGAAGTTTGTTGAGCGCAATGTCCGCTCCCACGTCGGCGTGATGGTTTGCGCTGAGGAGAGCTAAATTTGGAGTAAGACGTTCATATCGCGGCGGTTGCTTTATGGTTGTCCCGAACTTGTCCAGCTGATGTGAGTTCACCTTCAAGATAGCTCTGTCCAGATTATCATCAAAATATTTTTTGTGCCATTTAGATCCTTGATTCTCAGTATCCTCATCGTTATTCCTGTTAATTTCGCCATTATCTATCCAAGTTTTTGCTACCTCCAGAAATATTTTATTGCGGCTGCGGAAGATCCCATTCATCCACACGCTTGCTGCACTCTCATTTTTCGGGTGCTTATCCATTAACTCGCTCTCTTTTATGTTCAGAAATTTTTCCTTAATTATTCCACTGAAAAATTTGCTTGTTCCTCCGGCAAGATTGCGAATGAAATTTCTATCACAATCTGATGACTTGAATTTTCTTAGATGTTGTACTTGATTTCTTACACATTCACTATCCATTACAATAATTCTAGGTAAGTTTGGATCAAATATCATTTCCTCAAGTACCACAGCGAACATTTCTCCATGTGCGATATCCGAAGGTGTCTCACCCATCATTTTAGGAATGAGGCTGCTTCTACTCAGAAGTGGTATTACCGGGCGCTTACTCCATTCTTCACTCTCTAAGGTTTCATTTGAACGTATGTCAAGCGAACATATGGTAAAGGCTGAGGAGGTATTCCAGTGGTAGGTATCTGTTGCGCCCGGTTGATGCGCTCCATCAGTAGCAATGATAATAGGACTTCCCCGTTTATATAGGAAGTCGAATATCTTCCCATATAAGCAATAAGTGCTAAATGATCTGCTATTATCAACTGGATCGGTGATGACGTATCGATCTGCTTGAATGAAATGAAGTTTCGATGCTAACTTTTCTAATTCTATTTGGGTCCACTCCCATTTCTCTTTTATATCCGAAACAAAGAGATCGCTAATTCTGTAATGTTTCCATCTGTCCGTTGACTGGTGTAATTGTGTTGATAAATCTGTTCCTTCAAAGTTGTTCCATTCGAAAAAAGAGAATGCGTTGTCCATTTGTTCGAATTTAAGCGTTCCCACGTCTTTCCTAAGTTTCAGAATATTTTTGAAGTTTACTCCACACTCCTTACATAATCGGGTGGCAGTCTTATCCTGCGTCCAGTTGGTACTCTGGAGATAAAGAAGCATCTTATGAGTTTTAGATCCAAATAAAAACTGAGTGAATTTTTCTTTGCCCGATCCAATAGCCCAACCCGAGCCACCTTTGAAATGTGGATGTCCAATAGGAAAGACCCTTTTCAATTTCTCCAGTGAGTTCATTATCAAGTTGATGATGTCATCTCTTTGATCTCGGATGAAGATGCCATATTGTCCCAGTTTTACCAGTGCTCTCAACACATGATTATTTACACTTTCACAGTATGCATTTTCATAAGAAAAAATAGCTTCCTTTCTAGAGCGTATTGATTTGCAATCCAATCCTTCTCCATTAAGAAAAATTTCAATCTCCCTCGCTACTGCAATTATGTCCACTTCCACTACTGATAAGAAACCAATTCCACCCAGATGTGTTGGAAGAAAAATACGGTGCTTGCAGTCTGTGCTGGATATACCGTTGCTTCTCATAACCGTGGATGCGATGCTCTCATCCAACAGGGCCAACTCACTTTGACTATAATCACTTTGGACAGGGACGTAGCTGTGCATTGACGAGACCAGCATGTTTGCACATTTACGCTGAGCCGGGGTTTCCATATACCGGATTTTGAGTTGGGCCAAACGATCGTGCATTTTTGATAGTGCCTTGACGCTGGATAAAGAAGTATCGCCATTTAAAGTTGCATATAATCCAAGATGCCGATGTGCTTTTGGTTGTACGACTTTTCTCCATCGTTCTTGATCCAGCGCAGGTAATTCGTTAAACTTTATTAATTCAAAAAATTTTTCCAACTCTTGTTTTTGTAGAAACACTTTAAACGGTACCTCCTCCTCGATTGGACTGTCATGTAGGAAACTCCATGCAGTGCTCCAACATTTCTTCAAACTGATCGTCATCTTGGCGGAAATGTTATAGAATTGTACGTCACATTTACTGCTTTTGCGACCGATTTTCGTCACCATACTTAAGTTGCCCGCCAGTTGAATATAATACTCTACTAGATAAATTAAATTTTCCTCATTTTCCGCTGTAATGAATTTTGTATTATCGTCACAATATCCAATCATTAGTAGATAAACTCTAATGTCATCTCTGTCGCAAGTGTTAAAAACATATCTGTCACATGAACTATGCTGGTTGTCGGATTTCATTACTTTTTTCGCTTTTTTTGTAACCGTTTTCCATATATCATGCTTTAGCTTTATAACCAGATTCGCGATGGTCGGCGAATCTGGATTTCCTTGTTCCAGCCCACATTGGAAAATAGCATGTACTATACCCTTGGAAGTTACTATTTCCACTACTTTCTCCCCCATCATGCAAGCTTTCAATTCAATAAAGCCGCTATCCGGAAAGCCGTTAATCTTCATAACGGCTAAAATTATCTCTAAGCAAACACGATCAAAAAATTTCTCTTCGTCCTCGTCGATTTGGACGGCGGGTCGGTTCCCCTCCACACAGTCCTCCCGGAAGCATTGTTCGATTGCCACGAGCGTGGCGCAACTTTTGCCCCTACGGTACGACGTAATGCCCTCATGAAGTAACTTAACTTTCTCTATTGCATTACTAGTTATCGACGTCATGATGCCGTTGAGAAAGCAATATAAATCGTCACATAGCGAGATGGGTCGAAATTCATTCTTTTTCCCAGGTTTGGGAATGGGGTATCTCGCTATTTGCTTTATATCTGGAGGTACGTATCGCATAATCAACATGATTTTTACAAATTTTAAAAGAAGGTTTCTCCAACGATGTCCGAATCTCCCTAGTACGGCAATATGGAAGCCGTTATGTCTGGCTTTGCAAGGAATCCCTGCAATACTCTTCCAAAGGCTCTCCTCAACATGCTTGGACTTATTCATAGTTCCCTTTTCGTCAGATAGGTAGAAGGGGTAGAAAAATTCCTTTCTAGGTTGTCTTGGTGCAGTAAACAATTTGGAAGTATACTTGTTATGAGCCTTGATGAATGCTCGCTTTACCTTTCGTGACAATGTGCTGCCTTTAGAGATTAATTTCGGTATGTCCTTCATTGTTAATTTGCGTTTTGGCATTAGGTCGATTCCTCGCGGTCCTAATCTCCCCTCCCTTCTTACTGACGCAAACGCACAATTAACTTCCGCTTTAGAGTCGCCCATCCAGGTTCCATGGAATGTCTGGGTAGCCTGCAACTCCTCAATTTCACTTTGGCAGGGGCGATATGACTGAGTAAGATCATCCCAGATGATGGATCGAGTCGCTGGTGCGGCCCTCTCTTTTTGGAGTACCTTCCGAGTGAAGTTAGTAATGGTATTCACATTTAAAAAGAAATGTAAGGTATTCTTTTTGTAACGAGTTTGTATACGTAAAATATGAGCTAACACCTTCCTCAGGTTCTGTTCACCCTCCTCTAGAGTAGCAAATACTTTGTCCCACATCTGTGGCTCAGCATAGAAAGAAGGCGGATCAATAAAATTCGTGAGGGGTTCCTTCCATGCCAGCACTTTATTATCTAAACCCTCATATATCGTGCTCGGAGTCATCATGCTAAACCCTTGTGGGCATCCTGCCTCCAGCAGCCAAGAATTGACTAACGACGTCAGGCTCCCCGATATGTACGGAAGAATATTGGCTTTTGGTGAATCATTTTCTGCTAAATGAGGATCGGAAGTCTTGTTGCCGGTATTTTTCCGTCCTTGCTGCTGTTTCCACTTGAAGCGAACCGCATTCATGTGTGCTTCTCTTTCTGCATCCTCCTCCTTGAGATCACGTTGAATCGTCTGAGCGTTCTTCTCCAGATCATTTGTTTTGACAATAGCATCACGAATCTTCCAGAATTCTTGCTCATCCATCTGAAGGGAATTGTCGTCAAGAGTCATTTTGGCATCCTTTATCCACCACATTGCTTTCTGAACTAGGTTAAGTTTTGTTTTGACTTTTAGGCGAAGATATCTCAATTTAGTAGAGATGGGAAGATTTTTGAAATTACGGAAACCTTTGCCTTGACGTAACCGACCCCTAGTTGTTCCAGCGGATTTTAAATTATCTTTCTCAGAAGCGAGTTCGAGATCCTCCATGGCTTCCCTAATGGCGGATTTAAACTTTCGGTAGGTAAATGCTAATTCGATGGCGTGATCTTCCTTAATCTGAACTAGTTTGTTCTTACTTCCATCAACTCCTTGCTTGATTCCATCCTGCCACAAGTTTCGCAGTAATTTATCTGTTCTAGCTTCGATTTCAGGCAGTCGAGATAATGTTAGACTTGCTTTGTCCCCAGTTAGGGCTTGGACCCTGGTATAGAGTTTTTCTTGGTCTTTGAAATTACGGGAGTCCTTAAACCTATTGGTATCGAAATCCATTATCTCACCATCCCTGCCCGACCGTTTTAACTTGATGCGGGATATTTTAGCATAATCATACTTAATCTTATCTATTCCGTCTTCATTATTGTTTCGATCATTTCTGATGTATTCGCAACTAAGTAATGCATGATCTGATGGAAAATACGTGTTGCCTATTTCTCGAAGTATTCTAGGTGATGTGAATTCTGATTTTTTATCATTCTGATTGGCAACCATGATGTGATCGATACCACGAGCTCCTACGTTGCCAAATCTAGTAAGGTATCTAGATTCCTCTAAAGAAGAGCGAATGAAAGAGCAGTGAGTATCTTCAAGGAAGGAGAGTATTCCATCAGGGCATTTTTCCTTTCGGAAATTCCCCAAATTGTCCCTGTTCAGCGTGGAGCACGTCTCCTGAAGATCTCCCAATACAATAATATTTATATCCGGGAATTGTATTTGCCATTTGTCCATGGTGTCGTCAATGTAGGTAATAATGTCTGAGTTGATTCCAGAGGCTGCTGTCGTTGAGTGTGCTTCAGCAGATGAGGCATATATCGATATGATACCCAGCATTTTCCCGTCTCCAAATTTAAACGCTATGGAAGTAAAGCGACCATTCAGTTGCGCGTCGAATGCAGATAAAACTTTACCTCCCCATTTCCAAGAGTCGATAAGAATAACTTGGTGTTGCGATTCAAAGCAATCTATTCTAGCGGATTGCAATTCGCATTTTACGAACGATTTCCATGTTTTGGAGGCTTGAGTTTGACAGCCAAACGGTTCTTGTAGTGCTAGAAATGTAACATTCTGTTCGATCATAAGAGATGCAGCTATCGAATGATCAAATTTGTTTTGAATGTTAAATGACATGATTCTATCCAAATGATAGTCTGGCGAAATTTCAGCTTGCATAATTTTCGGTAGGCTTTGGTTATGGCCCAACAGGTTGTCCGTTTCCTCTGTGCTAAGCATGGATGCTACTGGAATGTCCCAGATACTATTCTCTGAGGAACTAGATGTAGAATCAATAGAAGAGTTGCACCCTAACGTACTGTCTGAGTTGATGCAGTTATTTTTGGGTGAAGTAGCCGGCGTTTTAGCATAGAATGGATCTTGGGAGCCCTGAACACCAATCTGACTTGGATGGAAATCGAATTGGAACGTGTTGGGAGTACTTGTAAATGCGAAGCTATTTAAAGACTGTGATGCATCTGATGCTGGCGTGAACAAATCCACGGCATAGTCACGTTCTTGAGTTATAGTTTCTTTATTAAGTTGGGCATGATGAACGAAGGTGGTATCATCTGAGTCCAGCGAAAAAAGTCGGTCCGTACTTTCGCAAATAGTATCGGACATAGTATTTTTTATACTTTTATTTTCCTCTTAATATAATGTCGGGTCACCGTAGAATGTATTATTTTTGCTACGAGATAATAACACTCAATGCGAAATATGTTTCCTTGCCTCTTATCCGGGGCCACTAATTAGGATCGAAAAAATGGAAGATGAAAGATTATTAGGGCTTTGATGACGTAGCTTCAAGTGATATCAATACGTCAATACTACTTTTCAGGATTCGGAAAGTTTTCTCTTCTGAAATGCGGGTTTCCAGACCGATGAATCCGAAGAGTCCGTACAGTCGCTAGCAATAGAACTGTCTGAGTCAAATTTGATCTTGATGCCCACGAATTTTGTAGATTGAATGTGGGGTTTGCGGATATAGGATGAAAAAGTTGTATTCAGTGTCTGAGACGATAGAACAGACTTCAACTCGTTTTTGTGAGAAAGAGTGCGAGCTTTTGGTTTCGGAATTTCTGATACAAGGAACTTGGTGTCTGAGACTAGAATCGATTGCTTTTTAAGTTGATGCTTTGGGGAGGAAAATAATATATTATCTGTGGTACAACAGGAATTAGAGGAATTAATTACCAGCTTTTCGATCCAATTCTGAAGGAAGGTAATACGATATTGTCCTGCCGTATTTTCCTTTCCAGATATATCTGAAATTTGACAAGATTGAAGTAAACTTATATATAGCTGTTGAATGTGAATATCTTGTGAAAAATGTGGTCGCAGCGAGCCTCCGTATACCAGTGTTTTGAAAACTTCCAAGAATTTCTTACACGACTGCACCCTTATATTGATATCTTGAAGCAGGACCAAGTGATCAGATTTGATCGTGCTTTCAAATAATATATTGCTGTCACAGATAGCTTTCCACACTACTGGAAAGGCTAAATGTATATAGGACCGTATATTAATCCACGCAATATTAGATTCTTTTGCGTATCTTGAGTTGGTTTCTTTTGTTGATGTTTCCTCGTGAGAAGCACGATTCAAAGCAATTCCTATTTTAGTTAGGATTTCGAGATTGCAGCGTATATACGCGTTATCCTGAAGAAGGTCCAATTGTTGCCTGATGCTTAGATTATCAACTTGTAGTGCTAGTAACTTTTCTCGTAGCCACATAGAATATCTGGTGGAACGTCTTATTAAAAGCAGTTCAGATCTATATACCTGATGAAATATGACGTTGCCCTGAACCAAATCCTGTTACTCAAAGAAAATTGAAAAATTCCGCGCGTAAATGTTGATCGACTTGAGTAAAATAGCTACGTTGCCTTTAAAATAACTAGGAGCGCTTGTATGTTGGTGCCAAAATAATTAGGGAATTCCCGATTTTGAAAATACCAAAAATGTAATAGGGAAAGAATGGATCCTGAGTCTTGATGAGGATTAGGAGCACCGGCGATGGCGGTCCTGGAAAGAAGACGACTCGATTCTAAGTGAATCCGGAGTCACACGAAGGAACTGAAATGCTCAAACGGTAGCTTAAGTTCTGTAGATGCAAATAGGTGCCAGATATGAAGAAATAGCCCAGAGATAACGTTCCAAAAACGAAAAAGCCTAAGTCTTCCAATTGCGAAGCCAAATTAACGAAGAAATTCTCTAGAAAGACGCTAAGACAGCTCAAATAAGAGTCAGTTGGGTCGATGAAGCTCCTAATTATGCTGAATCCAACGGTCTGATTGGATTGAAGTAGGTCGGACGAGAAGATTCAAAAATTACGAAAAACGGCAAAATCCCATGGGGGAGGGTTGTTTCGCGTAGTTAAGTTTTTTTTTTTTTTTGGTAGAATTTTGTTAGTACTTCTGCAAATGCATGATATCGAAATAATTAACAAACCTAGGAACATGGCATAAAGTTCGTTTTGCAGTCTCATGCAAGATCAATTGAGTTTCTATCTCTCGTTATGGGCCATTTATGGAACACAATCCTTCTATTTTGTAGATTGTAATTGTAGGAAGTATAGAGATTTTAGACTGATTACTGATTTCATCATGAGTAAGAAGGAGAAACCAAATCAAAATCAAGTTTATAAATATCTCTATTTTTCACATTACTTTATTAGGAATGGCCTTAGCCATGAAACACATATTACAAATTAATGGATGGCGTCGTAGTTTCGCAAATGTTTTCATTGCTCTGATAATTTTCGCCAATTCTGGTATTTCTAGAATTTCAAGGTCAAACAATCAAAGGTAGAACTTAACAATGAGTTCGTGGACGGGTATAAAAAATGTAGCGCACTACTTATGCTGGTGAATGAGAACTTCGATAACAAGTTCAAGTGACATAAGAATGACGACCAAAGATCAACAAGCAAAATCTAAGAAAAACTTTAAGCAATTGCTGATTCCATTTTTCTGTTTGGGGGTTTCATCTGTAACGTTTTCTGGTTATTTGATTGTTAAATGTCAATTTGACTGTAAGAAAAATGTGTACAAATTAATTAAGACTGAGCAGGATACAAAGTATTGATTGTAGAGTTAATTATTTGACGCAAATGATGAGAAAATTGATGTCAAGAAACAAGATTCAGAACTTCAGTATGTTAGTAGGGAGCAATTAATTCATCCAAGATATGACATAGCAATTCGAATAGACACAATCTACGTATTTGTGCAGTCTTTTAAATCTGTACAAGAAACAGAATCACATCAATTAACTGTCAACATGATACGCAAGATGTGTTTTGACACTCTTAGTGACACTCATGACTGCGTTTCTTTTTTCTCTTGTGAAAAAAGGGATAAAAATCAGCAACACAAAAAAATTAAAATGGAAAATAGCAATCACGAGGAATCCCGACGTCGCAACAGCGAATCCAATCACTTTTTGGATACTGCTGATCGAGAAGAATTTCATCAGAAACTTTCGCAGACAGGAAAGCCTTCATCAGTTGTCAAAGCAAATACATCGAATACTATCGCACCTCAATGGGTATGTGATAGATGTGGATCCGTTGGATTGGCCTTTGACTTTTGGTGCGAACATGAAGAAATTTCTCTCTGCTACGTGATCGATTAATAAGGAGTCGTCATAAAGTTACACATCTCTACTATATGAGGTAGGTGACAAGCTAAAACATAAGCGCATTATCTTAAAATATACAAATTTGTGGATACATTCAAAACAATCCATTTAACTACATATCATAAAAAAGATTTAAAATAGAATATCAATTGAATTGATACTACTAAAATAAAGATAAGAGTAAAATATGTCCTGGTCGACCTTGATTATTGATGACTAAGCCCTAAAATCATCAATGCTTCCTAAGAGGAAATCTTCTTGTTTCCAGAGAGTGTCTACCATCTGTTTCCCTTCTCAAAAGACAAAAAACAACATCATCTCCTACTCCTATTTCTCTCTCTGCCACTGATCTATATCCTCTCATTACCAAATTAACAGCGTCCTCACAGCTACATGAAACACGTGTTTGAACTGGAGGCAAAAGAGTATTTCCTTTTTTTTGTCTCCATGCAGCTACAGCATTTCCATCTCGTTCAGATAAAAGATAACCAGAATCATTGCCACTTTTAATATCTTCATCTTTATTATTGGTCGTCTGATCAGCATTAATTGCAGCACTACTGAAAGTAGATGTAGCGAATAGACGATCTAATATCGGCTGCATCATTTGGCTTCCTGCACCAACTGCTGCAACTGAAACTCTTTCATTGCTACCTATAGCATCATATACATATACAGCTCCATGGCTATCCTTCTCTACTTGTTCATCCTCTACATTCTTCCCTTGTATTGAATCTAAACCGGCTACAATACAAAATGCATAAAATGGAAAATTTCTTCGACCGTACAAAGTATTCATGAGAAGGACAGAAACTTGCCGAGGTGTCAAATGGCTATTTTGTACATGTGGAAAATTATATCTTGACCCTGCCCAGTAAGTATATGCGGAAATTTCGGCTCTTAATTGACGCTGTAAAGCAATGCAATCCGCAACGCACCCAGAACTTCCGATGAATATTGGTATATCACAATCATTTTTGTAATAAATTTTCGAAATATTATTTGGGAAATTGGAGGAAGGTTTTTGTTCAGAATTCAATGATGATGACATTGATGGTATCAATATAGAGCCGTCGCCATCAAAAATCTTTGCATATTCACTGCTGCTACCGCTTGGAGTAGGTACCCATATTCGACTGGAAAGAAATGAACGGGACCTAATCTCATAACCATCGGAAAGACGCGTATCGGAAGCCAATAGAACAAAGTCTTTTCCGGCTATAGCAGTGACAAGGCCACCATTATTTTGATATGGCTCAAATTTTGCTTCAATAATTGTCACTAAAAAGAAAGAAGAAGCGATCCATATTATTTTTTGAAGGCTGAAAAGAGGTATTCTTTTAGCATCAAGTCCCATTCCTTCTTTTGATCTTTTCTAGTTTGTAAGTGAGGGCAATTTGTTCACGATTATCTTTGCGGCTATGGCATTAGTAATAATAATAATAGCTTGTACGCACAGCTCAATACTAGATTAGGTTTTTCCTAAAGTTTCAAAAAAGCTATTTTTTTCGAGCCGACTATTTTTTGTTTTTTGTCACAATTTGTTATTGGCATCTTTTTTTAAAACAGGGTGCACGTCTGAAGAAGATCGATACCCAGAAGCTATGTGATCTCATCGACATACAAATTATCATTTCATGCAACCAAATTTTATTTCTAGATCATTAGATTGCTAATTCAATAATTTTTCATGGAAATAATTTTGAGTTATCCAAGAGAAATAAAATACCATGCCAAACATGAAAGAATTCAAATTGAAGAAAAACATAACCCCAAGCCAACCCACCCCCCATTCACCGCACGAATCATCACCAAAGTACTCACAACTCTTTTCAGGAACTAAATCTAGAGGTCCTCCCCTTTGCCAGCATAGAATTCAAATTGAAAAAGTAGAAGCCATCGTCCAAAGTATATTGCCATGGAAGGAAAGGGTTTTGGAATGTATTAAAAATCGAGAAACGATTTTAGATCGTTTCAATCATATTTCTAGACAAAAGAATTCTCGACTGAAAAGTGAGCAAACGCAGGATAAGAAAAAATTTGATCTCATAAGTAGATTAATTTGTGGTTTAAGAGATGCTTCTCTTTGTACTGTGGAGGCAATTGATGCTTGGGCACGAAAAATGTACATTCTTGAGAACAAAATACAAAACATAAATAATGCATTTCCAAGTGGATTCAATTCAGCACTATCAAATTTTCCAGAAACGAGAAAAAAGAGTAGAAAAAAAGTCAAGTTCCGAGTTGCTCACACTCCAAATAAAATTAAGTCAAACTATTCAAATGATGAAAATTCACTGGAAAGAATAGATCCACCGCATGCTAAATCAGAAAAAAGATTAGCGAGCCAAAGTTCCTTACCAAACATTACAATGAACGGAATTCTTCGATCCCCTGAAGATATGTGTTATTCTCCAACTAATCCTGAACAAAGCAAACCAATGAGATTCATATGGAGAGGAGGAAATTACTTAACAAAGATGTTGTCAGATACTGTCATGTTGAAGTATGTACCATACATTTTTGATATAATGGGATCTGACTTTACAATTGATCGTAATCCCTTTCTACTTCCATTGGCCACCTTAGAGAACACATTACTGTTTCATCGATCTAGTTACGTTAACACTGATTCTTATCAAGCTCTGTCATTAAATGAGAAATTGGATGCTAAGAGGATAGAATCAGCTTCCTTAATACTTTTGAGTCTAGAAGAAGATAAAGGAAGAAACCGAAAATACGAGGACGTCTCCTTGGAAACGGAGACGGAGCAAGATATTAAGCAGAAACCTCTATCTATATCATCTATGGATACTGTACATACACCTCCGTTTCCTCTTCCCATGCTCAATCGAGAAGAGTTACAAGATTATTCTTCAATGCCAAGACCCCCTCTATCAATTGCTACAATTATAGCGTGTACCCGTATGTTACTAAAATGCGATGAAAACTCATCCGTTGGTTGTTGGGATTCAATTCCACCATTGACTGCTGCGATGGTTTGTCGTCTTTTACGACAGCCTGTTCAACCTATTCTATCTAATCTGAAAGCATTCTATAGAGAATATGATCCTCATACATCAGTTTCAAGCAATACTTTACACATAATCTATCCTATCATTTTGAATAGTAAGATTGATCCTATTGAGATCGAAAGAAAACATTCTAGATCGATAGGAATTTTAGCAGCTTGGTTGAAAAATATTGTCTTGTTCGAGGTTGATAAAAGAATACGAGAACATTTTCATAAAGAAAGCCATTTGGAAAGCTCAATTCCTTCAGAAGCTCAAAAAATTAAATTTGACAAAATTTTTGTCCAAGAAATGATAAATACACATTTTAGCGAAGAAGAACCACTGCTCTTTTCTGAATGGGGAGACGGGAATGATTCATCTCAAATTACGAAGAATGAAAAGCAAAAAGAGACAAAGGAGTTGAAAGCAAAAATACAGAAAAAGAAAAATAATAAATGCTCCTCGAAACTAAAAAAAAAAAATCACAACGACAATAGTAACTCATGTATGACATATTCTCTATCCAAATATCATCTTGATAATAGCCTAGAGCAAGTCCTCACCTCTGATAACGATGACTTCGAAGTAGAACAAATTCCCGAGAGCATACGTACAGAAATAGAACGAGTTCCAACACCATTGCCTATTTTGGTAAATATGATGGAAGGAAGAAAATCTATAGTAATTGTCAATGATTGCGAGGTCGGTAATTTAAAGTATGGAGATATACTTCGCATCGGAGATGTGCACAAATCGGCCGATTGGTTACTTATACGAGATAAGGCTGCTCATCTATCAAAACCGAAGTTTATTTTAGATAAACCATATAAACATTATGATTTTTTGACAAATGTAGACGCGGTAGAAAATGAAGAAAAAGATAATGAGCATGAATGGAAAAATTTAAAAATTTGGAAACTTATCCCTAAAGAGTTGGATAAAAGAGAGCCCTGGAGGAGACAATATGATGACTGTGACGTTCCATGGATAGATCATTTTGATACTGACTCAGGCAACGCAACAAATTTTAATGTAGTGTTACCATGGTGGGTTGTTGAAGACAGCTGTAGAGACGCTCTGTATGGTCCAGAACACTGTTTACATGAGCAAAGAGTATTTTACTTCAAGCAGGTTTCTCTTTCAAAAATAATCGAAGAAACATTTGATAGCATGTGCCGATGGCACCCGACTGGAAATGCGGTTGACAACGTTAAATGGTCTAAGTTGGCCAGAAAGATGAAATTTCTATCAAATATTAAGAATACAGGGCATGAAGTAGATATGGCATTTGTAAGACAGATGCGCTTACGAAGAGACCGCAAATTGGATTTAGAGGCTTTCTCGAGTATTTTGGAGGATGTTGCACTGATCCAATACCCATGTCTTCAAGATGGCCCCAATGTAAGTGGAACTGAAATGTTTTTCATTTATTGCATTGCTTCTTCTTAGACTATATTCCTTTTCCGACACCAAGGGCGCACTTCGTAAGCTCCTTTGGAACACGGTTGTGATGTTACCGTCAGTGAATTTTATGGCATGGTCAGATGCGAAAGAAATGGCAATCATTACTGAGGGAAGACGCCTTTGTGCTCAAATACGGATAGCATCATTTTATCGAAAGGTTTTCTTCAGAGTTAATTACATTGCAAAAAAAAGAGCGACAAGTTTAATCAGTAAATACGGGCGTCGGAAAATTGCGATGGTACGACTCGATAGGAGGCTTAAAGCTCTTCATAGAGACCACATTTTTCGAGTAAGATTTCTAGCTGCTCTTGTTTGCCAAAACACTTGGCGAAGATATCATATTCAATTACATTTGTATAGATCTAAGGAATTCACAAGAAAAAATGAGCTTGAAGAAATTGCAACGTATCGAGCCTTCATGAATAAAAGAAGAAAAACGCGTGAATCAACGATCGTTTTCAAACAAATAGAAGAAATACATGAAACTTTTGTTTTGATCGTAATGAAACTCAATGATCAAAACCCATTCGAAAAGAGTTGCAGTTTGGAAATTTTAGCGTATATTCCTAGATCTCAAGAATCTTTCAAGTTTATCAT